>JAEEGL011861722.1_pt1 | contig 12819 bp, 11 predicted proteins | sample 9134231 | NCBI WGS metagenome assembly JAEEGL01 (sample SAMN16246548, study PRJNA631951) | gut metagenome | biome: gut microbiome; feature: rumen; material: fiber-attached | host: Bos | place: Iran: Karaj | collected 2018-10
AGTTATGTCCTGGGTTATATACGGATTACGCACATCATCCGGAGGAAGTTGCAGCTACAATTGAAATTGCTCGCGAAGAGATGGAGCTAACAGGGCGAAAAGGTTTAGTGATTGCTTATTCGCCACTGCAGAATGCAAGGCAATACGATGTTATTGACAAGTATCATGATCTGTTTACGAATGGTGTAGATAAATTGTTTTGGTTGCCGACCACATTACTTAGGGAAATAGAGGGGCAACGGGTAATTGAACCGACGGAATTTATTAAAAAATTAGATAACCCAGAAATAGCCGAAACAGCTGATTATGATGAGAAGTTCTATCTAAGAATAAAAAGCTACTTAGACCAAAATTACCTCGTAGCGTTCTTAAGTGGTGGCGCTGGCGATGATTGGATGCGCGAGCATTTCAAAAACGCATAAAAGTATTAAAAACCAAGGATGCTGTCTGAGAGCGGCAAGGTACTAAATGGATCAGATGAGAAATCATCAAGGTGATTGATTTCTTGTTTGAGACTGCCCAGGTACTCTTCGAGAACTTCGGGAGTAAGCAAACCAGAGTCAGAGAAAACAAAACTATCTGAATCTTCATCCTTTTCGACTTCTTCTTTTTCAGGAAGGAAACCCGGACGCGAACGATCGAGATAAATATCACCAGAATCATGATAGATTTTTAGAGAGATAAAAGTCGTAAGGAAAGCAATGGATGTAGCTATTATCCCGAGAAGAAGGAGGTTGCGCCCTCCTTTGGGAGCGGCGCCTTGTGACTTATCGGCCTTCTGGGGTTCTGTTGGAGTTTGCGTAGCGGCTTCGAGATTCATTTAAGAGACTCCTTTAATTGCTCTGTGCTTTTGATAATTGACGTAAGCAAGCCGTTGAGGACTTTGATATCATAAGCCACCGTGGCGCGTTTTTCCCTTGTGCTGACAAGCTTTTTATAGAATAAATCCGGTTCAAAGCGACAATCAATAGAGACTAGTTCTTCGAGGGATTTGGAATACTTGATGTAATCTTCGGAGAAGTCCGTACGTGCTTCGGCAAAATCAGATTGGAGCTTGAGGAGTGTTGCATTCGAAAGATCATTGTCGACAATGCGAAGATTAAGCGGCTTAAGGTATTTGGAGAGGATAGTCTCATAGATTGCACCAAAGTAGGTACGCGCACGAGCATCAGTACGTTGAAGGTTCTTGAGATCTTGACGGACGGTATTACAATAATTAACGATACTAGCGGATTGTTTCTCTGTGAGCTCATTATCGACGGCGTAGGCTACTGAGGCAGTTGATAGTGCCGTAAAAGTAAGCACGACGAATATGATGACTTTAGTTTTCATATAGGCCAAGGTGCTTCTTTCCATCATATATTAAAGTTGGGATGCCGGTAATTTTGACTTTATTGTCAGCCATGTCTTTGACCTGTTCGATAATAGATTTAACTTCGTCGGATTTTTCAAGCTTGCTAATCTCTTTTAAATCACTATCAGTTGCGCCGAACTCTTTAAGGTACGACTTAAGAGTTTGCTTAGCTTCATCGTACCCGAGGTTTGCGATGTAGCTTTGGTTGATTTGGCCACGATCAGTTTTGCCGGTAAATATTTTGTGCATTAATCTCAGGCCATAATTGTGTCGTTCCTCGGGAAGTTCACCCTGATCGAGAAGTGCTGAAGCATAAAAGTAGCGAGCGACAAGATCGGAATTAGCGAATTTGTACGTGCCGTCGTCTAGCTGTATTGGATAAACGAGCAGTGCAACCTGATGGCTCTCAAAGAATCCAGATTCGAGTTGATTTCTAAAGCTCATCATACATGCAGAACAGCCTGGGTCAAGAATATCGATAGCGTAAGGTTTGTCTTCTTCGAGTGGGGTTTTGGAACTGTCTAAGATTGAGGCGTCAATGAAAGTTGCTGGTTCAATGATATACTCTTTGGCATCCCAGGTGCGGATACGGTCCGGAATGGCAGAGAAGATATCACCCCATTCGGTAAACCAGCGCCCGGTTTGCTCAAGAATGCTAGCATTATCATCTTCGCCACCAAGAGAGCAAACCTCAGAGCCGAGAGTGCAAGCAGATGGTTTTGTGACATTACAGGTGCCTAGGGTCCAAATTGCAAGCAAAGATTTGATAGAGGTAAGGACGGCCCAGACAAAGACAATGACTATAACAACAGAGAACACTTCGATTATCGCTGAAAGAGGCTTGACGAGCTTTGGCTTCTTTAGGATTATCTTCTTTAAAAGTGTGTTTTTAACATCATCTTTAAAGTTAGTGTCGCATTTTTGAAGACGAATCTTTTTACCAACGCAGCCCCACGCTTTTTTCATAGCCTTCCAGTATGCACGCCCAATATCGCGCTTGAAGATTGAAATAATAGCAACAAATAGACCGATAATGCCCAAAATGATAAAAGCGGCGATGCAAACCATGTATATCATTATAGCACACAGCTCTTTGGATGATGTCTATGATATAATGAGGGAATGAATGATTTTGATTATCTAAGTGGAGGGGAAGTATATCTTGATGCGGCGTGCCAAAGTCTTAGGCCAACACCTGTTATAGAGGCTCTTAAAGAGTATTACGTAAAATTTAACTCTTGTGGTGAGAGAGTAAAATACCCTTGGGGTATCGAGACAGATCGGCGCGTTGAAGCAACACGCGAGAAAGTTTTAAAATATTTAAAGCTTAGTAAGCATGATTATTTCGTATCTTTCACATTAAATACAACCTACGGAATCAATCTTTTACTCCAGCAACTTGACGGAAACAAGTTTGATGTTGTAATTACTAGTGACATTGAACATAATTCCCCATTTTTGTCAACGATGACATTTGCGAAGAAATATGACATTCCTCGAAAAGTCATTTCTAGAGAGGAGGATGGAAGTTTACCTGTGGACGAAATCCCGGAAAAAGCGGTTGTAGTAGTGAACGCCGCATCGAATATTGATGGACGTAAGCTCGTGAACATAAAAGACGTGATAAAGCGAGTTCATAAGACCGATGGAGTGATAATTATAGATGCGGCGCAAGCAATGGCGCACTCATCTGAGGTGCTATATAAAACTGAGGCTGATGCGATATGTTTTTCTGCGCACAAAATGTATGCTCCAAGCCTAGGCGCGATCGTGGTTAGAAAAGATCTGCTAAAGTACATCGATACTAGCTTCATTGGGGGAGGAATGGTGGACGATGTTGATCGTGAATCATATCTGTTGTCTAGTGAGAAAAATCCAGATCACTTATATACCAAGTTTGAGTCTGGATTGCAAGCATGGGGAGAAATTATTGCGCTAGGTGCAGCAATAGATTGGTTAGAGAATCTTTCTAAAAGCGATCATAAGAATTTAGAAGAGAATTATACCGAGCTGTTTGATTTTTTGAATAATAGCAATAAAGTTACACTCGTGAACAAAGAGCCAAACCCAACGATGAGTTTCTATATTAACGAGGTAGACTCACATTTGTTAGGGGAGGCTCTCGGAGCAGAAAAGATAATGGCAAGGACAGGGTATTTCTGTGCACACTATTATCTTGATAAGGTACGGAAATTCCCACCGCTCGTTAGGTTCTCGCTAGGATATCATAATAGGCCAGAAGATATCGAAAAGGTAAAGAAGGTAATGGAGAAGATCGTCTAATATGACCAAACGAATTAGCGACAAGACGAAACAAAAGGGGAAATACTTTGTTTTTGGTTTGCTGAATACAGTAATTAACTACGGAATATATGAAATACTGGCTTTGCTGGTGTTTAAGTCGGAAAATCAACTATGGATTGCGACTTTGATTTCGGGCGCAATATCGATTTTTGTTGGTTATTATTTGCATTCACAATTCACTTGGAAAGATCGTAAAGTCGGAAAGAAACAGCTTGGAAAGTTCTTTATATGGAACGTCATAATGAATATCGCGGTGAGACCACTTTTGACAATGTTTTTCGGGCTATTTGGATTCTTGTACAAATTTGCATTCGATATTTGTCAGGGTATAGGGATTGGTTTCAGCTACGAGTTCGTGGAAAGTACTGGGAACTATGTACTGATGACGGCAGTAGTGATGGTAATTAACTTCCTGGTATATGACAGATTCGTGTTTGAAGAATCTAAGAAGAAGACTATTTCCGAGAGGTCGTCTGAGAAAGACGGTGATTCGGACGCAGGTACGGAAGACTAGCTGCTAAGAAAACGGGGAAGAGATAGGCATGGGTGGCGTTTGGTAGCCCAGAGAAGAAAAGAAGTGAGATAAGAAAACTCAAAACAACACATATGAGCAAACAACGGTCTGGACGAGTGAGCTTTTTGAGACCTGTTAGGATTGTCGCAATAGAAAACGTTGCTAGAACGAGCCCCAAAAGACCGGTTTCAAGAAGAAGTGAAAGATATTCGTTTTGGATAATTTCAAATGGAGTGGTAGTTTTTCCCTCTTGATACATTATTTCGCCGGCAGAACCAAGTCCGTATCCGAAAATCAAAGACGTTGGGGTTTTAGGCGAGAGTTCTAGAGCAATCTGATTGAATTTCATACGAGTGTTAGTAGACTCTTCAACATAACCATCAAAGACCGGTGTATCTGGAACACCATCGGCCGTTTCGTCATTATTCGATTCATACAACCCTAGATTTATCTTGCCAAGAGAGAGTTGCGAGATGGAACGATCTACGCCAGAAGCAAAGTTGCTGTCTGTGTAAGATATCTCTGAAAAAAGCCCTTGCATGCAAAGTGTGAAAATAAAGCTTATTAATAGGATAGGCAATGTTCTCCAAAAGACTTTATTGTGGAGTTTCACTACGGCAAAGATTAATAGTGCTATGAAGGCTATGATAAAAGCATAGATGGCGCCTCGAGAGAATGTTAAAAAGAGCGTACTGCAGAAGAGAAAAGACATACAGAGAAGCGTTTTTGAATCAAAGATACTTTCGCTGTCTCGGTCCGATTTGGATTTCGCCCAAAGATAAAGTACGGTTAGCGTGGGCGTAAGAAGAAGATTGCCCATAAACTGCGGTTCAATTGCAAAGCCAGATGGATGGGGAAAGCCGAATGAATAAGAAGTGCATCCTGGACACAGAAGCGTGATACTGCGATCAACTTCTAGGCAATCGAAAATAGACTGAATCCAACAGATCGCACAGAATGCCGTCGTAGATATTAGAAAGGTTTTGAGGAATTTAACCTTATCAAATAGTTTAGTTGGTGCGAATGTCTTAAGGATCGTAACGCTAGTGATAATTAGGCACCATAAGATCCCAGCAGTCATGATAGCCCGAATAGGATTTGTACTCCAAAAGGCTGTAACTGATAAATAGAGAGGAAAAAGCAAAAGCAAGAGAAGTCTGCGGCGTTTGTTGTATATATCATGTATTGTGTTTAGAAAATCTTTAAGAGACAAAATAGAGAAGAGAAGAAGCCAAATAAGGGGTAAAGACAATTCGTAATTGGTGGAACTAGTCGAGGCAATTGGGATAACAGGATAATAAGAGCAAAAGAGAACAACTGGTAGGGAATGGAGAAGAAAAAGACGACCTTTAATTAGGATAGATTGATTGTTTTTTTCAGGATATGCTTTTCGAGACATACTTTGGCCTACTTAGCTTTTTTAAGAATAAAGCTTTTTAATTCGTCCTTAAAGCGTTCCTCAGAAAAAGGTCTGGCAGTCTCTCGAATTTTAGCTTCATTAAATTTCAATGTCTGAAAATGTTTGATTGCTTTGCATAGCGAGGCAACGGATTGTTTATCAAAGAGAACCCCATTTTTGCCGTCATGTATATAGTCGAGTGCTCCGCCATTGCCATAGGCGATGACTGGGCAGCCACAAGCGAGAGCTTCAACGGGCGCAATCCCAAATGGCTCAAGTGAGGGAAAAATGAATCCTTCAGATTGCTCGAGGTATTGTTTAATAGTTTTTTGGTCAGCGAGTGGGACAAATTTGATGTATTCAGAATTTCCAGCAAGTTTTACTAAATTATTGTGTTCGGGACCTTCGCCAATAATAGTAAGTGGCACTTTTAGCTCGAGACAGGCTTTAACGGCTAAATCAAGTCGTTTCCAGGTAACTTGACGAGAAGTTGTGATAAAACCGTAACGATAAGCTTCTCTAACAGAGGCCGATGACATTATTTCTTGACTTTTTTTGGTTTTATGTTTTTTTTGTTCGGTTTTGTACTCTTGACTTTTTTGCTTGTTTATTGTTTCCCTGCTTGTGGAAAAGTCCTCTGTGGAAAACTTTTCCACTGCCACTGGTGGGAAAATAATGGTTGATTCCCTGCCATAGGCGTTTTTGATTTGTTCTTGGGCGTAAGAGGAAATAGTGATAAATTCATCTGGGCGTTGTGCTGATGCATAATCCGCTTTTTTAAGCGGAGGCAGAAGTATTTTAAATGCAAGCCTGACAATTGGATTTAGAATCCCAAAGCCTGGGTTCTCGAGATAATCCTCTTTTAGTCCCCAGTAATACTGAGTCGGGACATGGCAATAGCAAAAATGCTTGGCTTTGCCCTTCTTTACTGCCTTCGCTTCAGCTCCAGTGACGGATATAATCACATCATAGTCGGACAGATCAAGATGGCTAAAATAGCTTTGTCTCAATGGGCCTATAAAGCGGCGAAGACAAGTTGGAAAAATTTGAAGCCAACCAACATGGACTTCATGATCTTTGAACCAATCTATTTTCTTTTGATTGTATTGTGATGTATAGATAGGAGCGTCTGGATAGAGATCACAAACAGAGCGTAAGACTCGCTCGGCACCCCCAACGGAGACGAGCCAATCGCAGACAATGGCTACTTTCACTATTTGGCTCCCTCGTGGCGAAAAACGGCTTTGACTGTGCGGAGAAGTATTTGAAAATCAAGGCTAAGAGACCAGTTCTTGATATAGTACAGATCGAGAGAGCGGCGCTCTTCGAAGGAAATATTGCGTCGTCCGGAGACCTGGGCTAGTCCGGTAAGGCCGGATTTGACGGTTAGAAGGAGCGAGCGATCCCCGTAAGTTTTTAGCTCGCCAGGCACAAGTGCGCGCGGTCCAACAAGAGAAATATCGCCGCGAATAACATTCCAGAGTTGCGGAAGTTCATCGAGCGAAGTTTTACGAATAAAGCTGCCCACCCTCGTAATACGTGGATCTTTTTTGAGATAGTCGCCATTTTTACGATACTTCTTGATTAGCTCTGGGCGCCCCATTTTCTTGAAAGCTTCTTCTGGAGACATGCCAGAGTACTCTGGTCTCATAGAACGGAATTTGTATATTTTGAACTTGCGGTTGAACTCTGAAAGGCGAAATTCTGAATATATAGCCGAGTGACGAATGTCGGAGGCTTTGACGATAAGCCAAACTAATAACATAGGGATTAAGGCAATAATAAAGAAGATCGAACCAAGGACAATGTCAAAGAAACGTTTAATATATCGTGAATTGCCGGTTAAAGGAGTAGCATTGACACGAAGCGCCGGAGTGTTCCCTACTAGTTCGAGCTCGCCGAGCTGAGACGAAAGAGCGGACTCGCTAGGTACATAATAATAAATTGCATGACGATTAACGGATTGTTGATAAACATATTCCGTCTGACGTTCATCTGTTTGAAAAATAACGTCTGGCTTTGTATGACGAAGAGCGTCTTTTAGTGATGCATATTGTTTGCCAACTAGATCCTTGGGGAAAAATCTACGGGCGGCAACAATGCCAACTAACTGATAACCAGATTCTGGTGTGGCGGAAATATAATCCGTCAAATAATCAGTATTTTTGTTGTTCCCTATCACGACAGCACGAAGGGTACCGCGGCCATGGCGGAAGCGGAGATCGCGGACGAAACGAAAAAGCGTTCGGTTAAGCGTTAAGAATAAGAAGCAAAAGACAAAGGTATAGATTGCAATTGTGCGCACCGGGAAAAGGTCACCGGAGCCGAAGAAATCGATGGTAATAATGGACATTATGCCAACAAGTGACGCAACAAAAAGACGTCCGATCTCTTTACCGCGCGTATGACGTGCAAGAACACTTTTGGAATATAAACCAAGAGATGCAAGAATAATTATCCAAATAGGAATTAGGAAGGCGATTTCGAAAATAAATCCAGATACGTTCGCCTCGAAGAAATACGGACGTTTATCAAAGTGAATACGAAAATAGTAAGCAAAAAAGAAAGAAAAGACGATAGCAAGCAGATCACCTAAAACTAACAACACCCTAGAGAGGAATGTAGAGTCCTTTTTCATATATGCTATAATTATACCATATATATTATATCGTGGGGTAAAAGGAGGATTGGGATGAGCAGGTACTTCGGAACGGATGGGATTCGCGGAAAAGCCGAAATGTTTACAGGTGAATTTTTGGAGCGAATCGTAAGAGGTCTAGATGTTGGAAACAAACGAGTTTTAATTGGTGGAGATACGAGAGAATCGACTAAACATATTCTGGAGAATTTAGAACTCTCACTTATAAACAACGGTGCAAGAGAAATTGGAAATATCGGTGTTTTCCCTACTCCAGGATTGAATTATGTGATGTACTCATTGGTTTACGATTATGCGATAGATGTAACGGCCTCGCATAACCCATATACTGATAACGGCATAAAGATTTTCAAGTATACAGATGATGGTGGCATAAAACTTGACGAGGAAGAGCGAGAACGAATTGAGCAGCTTTTGGAAGACGACGCACCTTTAAATCTTTTTGAGCCGCACGAAGAAACAATGGTGTACGACGAAAAGGAACGTGCTTTGCAATATTATGCGAAACATTTGATGGCTGGCTTTGGAGAAAAAGCAGATTTAGCTGGGCTAAAGATAGCTTTGGATTGCGCTAATGGAGCGACCGGGATAATTAGCGAGCGAGCATTTAGGAAATTAAGGGCCGATATAACAATAATAAATAACGATGCCACGTTTGGCCGAAAAATTAATGATGGCGTAGGAAGCACCCATATAGAAGGACTACAAGCTTTGGTACGCAATGGCGATTTTGACTTCGGAGCAGCATTTGATGGAGACGGCGACAGATGTATATTAGTTGATGAGAGTGGAGCGATAGTGGATGGCGACCAGATATTGGCAATCATAGCGAAACATTTCGGGCTAGCTAGACTCGTCACAACGGTAATGGCTAACCAGGGTTTATTGAACTGGGGCGCATCAAACGGCGTAGAAATATCGATGACGGACGTTGGGGACCAAAATGTCTCACAGGAGATGCGTGCGCATGACATCAAACTAGGCGGTGAACAAAGTGGGCATATTATTTTACCAGGCGAAGCAATGGGGGATGGCGTCCTGACAGCATTGACAGTAGCAAGAATAATGAAAGAAACTGGGAAAACATTGAGTGAGTTGGCTAGAGAAATGAAAAAGCTGCCACAGGTGCTAGTAAATCTACCAGTAACAGATGAGGAAAAAGCTAAACTGGCGGGATCGGAAGCCGCACAAGAAGTGACGGCACGATACTCGGAAAAGTTAGAAAAAGTACGAGGGCGAGTGTTGGTTCGCCCTAGTGGTACAGAAAACCTGATTAGGATTACGATGTGGGGCGAAGAACAAGATGTAATAAATATGCTAGCGGATGAGCTAGCGAATGAGCTAAAGGAGGCTCTTAGAAATGGTAACGATTAGACGTCTTGATGAATATACTCCGAAAATTGCAAAATCTGTTAGAGAATTACTTGTTGAATTATCTAGGAGCGGGAAAGATAAGGGCGAAATTTCCAAAGAATGGTTTGAAGACATTATTAATTCGCCGTGGCACGATCTGCTTATTGCCGAAGAAAATGGAGAATTAATCGGAATGGCAGGGTTATCAATTATGATGGGTCCAGGAATTCAAAAAAATGCTTATCTTGAAGACTTTGTAGTGAGTAGCAAGTTGCGCGGAAGGGGTGTTGGAGGTATGCTATGGGACGAAATTATAAAATGGGCACAACGAAAAGGAGCTAAGAGATTAGAATTTACTTGTGGCGACGGGCGCGAGGCTGCGCACATGTTCTATCATAAGCATGGTGCAGAAATATATGAGACGGATTTCTTTAGATTGGAACTCTCTAAATAAATTTCTATTCTACGGTGACTGATTTCGCAAGGTTGCGTGGCTGATCCACGTTAAGGCCTTTGGCTGTAGTGATGTAGTAAGCAAATAATTGAGAAACAAGATTCATAAGAATTGGAGTAAGTAATTTGAGTTTTGTCGTGATAAATATGGTGTTTTCTACTGGCAGAGAAAAATCTGTTGAATCAGTGACGACAATAATATGGCCACCACGAGCGAGGACTTCTTGGACGCCGGAGATAGATTTGTCGTAGAGGTCGTCTTTTGGTAAAAGAATAAATTCGAAAAAGCGATCGTCGATTAGGGCAAGAGGGCCATGTTTGAGCTCGCCGGTTGGATAGGCGTTTGCATCGATATAAGATATTTCTTTAAGCTTCAGGGCGCCTTCTAGTGCTGTTGGATATGCCACATCGCGCCCTAAATAAATGGCATGGTCGTATTTTTTGTATTGCTCGGCAAGAGTTTTAATAGTCTCTTGGAGGGATTGAAGCAGGTTGTCAATTTCGTTCGGAAGCTTTGCGATGTCATCAACATATGGAGCAATAAAAGAGTTTTTGATTCCCTTCGCCTCGGCGATGGTGAGACCAAACATAATCATAGCGACCGCTTGAGATGTGAATGCTTTGGTAGAAGCTACGGATATTTCTGGACCGACATGGATATAAGTACCGCCGTCAACTTCGCGGGCAATGGTGGAGCCAATGGCATTGACTATGCCGATGGTCTTAACTCCTTGAGATTTAAGATCGCGAAGACACGCGAGAGTATCGGCGGTTTCTCCAGACTGAGAGACAATGAGCGCAACTGAGTGATCAGGAACATGAGCATGACGGTAGCGATACTCGGAAGCCATTACTGGCTCGATAGTGATATCGTTAGTGAATTGCTCGATATAGTAACTAGCAAGTAGGCCAGCGTTGTATGCCGTACCACATCCAACGATAATAACATGTTTAATAGCCTTTAGTTCCTTTTCAGAAAGATTCGGTCCTCCAAGATGAACGGTCTTCTCATTGAGGTCAATACGGCCACGAAGGGTTTCGGTGAGAGAAGTGGGCTGTTCCATAATCTCTTTAAGGAGGAAATGGTCGTAACCTCCTTTTTGAATGGCGGTGAGATCAGTCTTAATAGTTTCAACTTTGGCTGAGACTGGTTGAGAATCTAGTGTTTTAATCTCTACGGACTTTGCAGTGATAGTAGCTACTTCACCATCGTTAAGATAAATAGCTTTTCTTGTATGGCCAATAAGGGCAGAGGCGTCGGAAGCGATAAGAGTTTCGCCATGGCCAATACCAATGACGAGCGGTGAGCCAGAGCGGGCAACAACAATTTCGTTTGGATTAATCTCCGAAACAACGGCTATGCCGTAGGTGCCATGAATAAGTTTCAATGCCTGAACGACAGCATTAGTAAGAGGATATTCACCGTCAAGATAGAAGTGATCTATAAGCGCTGTTAGAACTTCGGAGTCTGTATCCGAGGTAAACTTGTGAAATTTCTCTAATTTTGTTTTGAGAACCTTGTAGTTTTCGATAATACCATTATGAACAAGATAGATCTTGCCGGAGCGATGAGGGTGAGCATTTCTCTCGCTAGGTTCGCCGTGAGTAGCCCAACGAGTGTGACCAATACCGATGGAATCAGAGCGTTTGTTTTTGGAAATTTTAGCTTCTAACCCAGCGATTTTGCCTTTAGACTTTAGGCAGGTTGTTTTTCCGTTTTTATCTAATGTAACAATCCCGGAAGAATCATATCCACGATATTCGAGACGCTTGAGCCCACTGATTAAAAAATCTTGCGCATTCTTTTCCCCAACGTAGCCTACGATTCCACACATATATCCTCCTAAATATTATATTATTGTCATTATACCATCTTATATACAATTGGCTAAAGAGTTGCATGTTATAATAGGAACATTATGAATATACTGGCAACTGGCGGACTGGGGTATATCGGTTCTCATACTGTAGTCGAACTTATAAAATCCGGTTATACGGTCGAGATTATCGATAACTTGTTTAATTCCAAAATCGAAGTTTTGGATAAGATACAAAAAATAACTGGCGTTAGACCTGTTTTCCATAAAGTAGACCTACTTGATTATGAAGCAACTTTGAATGCACTAAAATGCACTAAATTTGACGCAGTGATTCATTTTGCCGGCATGAAGGCCGTAGGTGAAAGCGTGGAAAAACCCTTGGTTTATTATGAAAATAATATTCAAGGCTCTATTAACTTGTTGAAAGCAATGGCTGAGGTCGGTGTAAAGAAATTGGTGTTTTCTTCCTCCGCAACTGTTTATGGAGATAAAGGCGATGAAAGTGGTAGATTAATCGAGACAATGACTACCGGCGTTGAGATCGCCAATCCCTACGGTTGGACTAAGGCTATGATTGAACAAATAATCCGTGACGTTTCTGTATCCGATCCAGAATTTGAAGCGACCATCCTTCGGTACTTTAACCCGATTGGGGCAGACAAATCTGGTCTAATCGGAGAAGACCCGAATGGCATCCCGAATAATTTGATGCCAATTATAACAAATGTTTATCTTGGGAAAATTTCAGAACTAACAATATATGGTGATGATTATCCAACAAAGGATGGTAGTTGCGAGCGTGATTTTATTCATGTAACGGATCTCGCCAAGGGCCATTTATCGGCATTAAGACATATCAAGCCAGGTGTTTCTGTATATAATCTTGGCACTAGTAATGCTATATCGGTAATTGAGCTTGTAGATGCTTTTGAAATTATAACTAAAAGAAAGTTACCAAAAAAA
>JAEEGL012279344.1_pt1 | contig 12819 bp, 8 predicted proteins | sample 9134231 | NCBI WGS metagenome assembly JAEEGL01 (sample SAMN16246548, study PRJNA631951) | gut metagenome | biome: gut microbiome; feature: rumen; material: fiber-attached | host: Bos | place: Iran: Karaj | collected 2018-10
GGTAAGATGCCGGCTCCTGCTCGTATCATCGAGGAGAGCGTGGTTGGTCCGTCGCTGGGTCGTGAGGCTATTCAATCGGGTCTATGGTCCTTCGCACTGGGCTTCGTGCTCATCCTTATTTACATGATCTTCTACTACGGTTGGATCCCGGGTCTGATTGCCGATGCTGCATTGGTTTGCAACGTCTTCCTGTTGGTAGGTATTCTCGCTTCGTTCAGCGCTGTGCTGACTCTGCCGGGTATCGCTGGTATTGTCTTGACGATGGGTTGCGCGGTGGATGCGAACGTGCTTATCTACGAGCGTATCCGCGAGGAGTTGAAGGCCGGCAAGGGTATGCGTAAGGCTATCGAGGATGGTTTCAAGGGTGCCATCAGCGCAATCGTCGATGCGAACGTAACTTCGTTCCTGACGGGTGCTATCTTGGCTATCTTCGGTACCGGTCCTATCAAGGGCTTCGCTGTTACCTACATGATCGGTATCATCTCTTCGTTCCTGACGGCTGTGTTCATCACCCGTCTGTTGCTCGAGGACTATGCAAAGCGTGAGGGTGCAAAGGAGTTGAGCTTCACCACTCGTCTGATGAAGAACTTCCTCCAGGATATCCACTTCGACTTTGTGGCTGCTCGCAAGTGGGCGTACTGCCTGTCCGGCGCACTGGTTATCTTTGCTATCCTCGGTCTCGAGCCGCACTTATTCGGTAAACTGAACCTCGGTATCGACTTCTCCGGTGGACGTAACTATGTCGTTCGTTTTGACCAGAATATCAAGACGGACGCCGTAGCTGCCAGCATCGAGGATGTCCTCAAGGCCAACAACGAGGACGGTGAGACCTTTGCGGTCAATGTGATCACCTTTGGTAACGATGCCAACCAGGTTCGTATCTCGACCAACTTCCGTATCCACGAGGATAACGCTGAGGCTGACGAGGCTATCGAGGCACTGCTCTACGAGGGCTGCAAGCCGTTCTTGGGCGACCAGATTACCTTCGATGACTTCCGCTCGACCGATTCGAATGCAGAGGTAGGTATCATGTCGAGTCAAAAGGTAGGTCCGGCAATCGCAGACGATATCAAGACGAGTGCCGTTTGGGCTATCCTCGCCGCGCTGATCGTGATCTTCCTCTATATCTTGATTCGTTTCCGCAACTTCGCTTACTCGGTAGGTGCTTTGACGGCATTGGCGCACGATACGGTAATCATCCTAGGTCTGTATGCTATCCTTTGGAAGATCATGCCTTTCTCCATGGAGATCGACCAGGCGTTTATCGCAGCTATCCTGACCGTTATCGGTTATTCGATCAACGATACGGTGGTTATCTTCGACCGTGTACGTGAGTACAACAAACTCTATCCGAAGCGCGAGAAGAACGTGAACATCAACGACGCATTGAACAATACGCTCAGCCGTACGTTCTCGACCTCTATGTCGACGTTCGTCGTATTGTTGGCGATCTTTATCTTCGGTGGTGAGACCATCCAGGGCTTCGTATTCGCATTGCTCATGGGTGTGATCGTAGGTACCTATTCGTCTCTGTTCATCGCTTCGCCGATCGCATACGAGATCCAGCGTGCACAGGCGCGTCGTGCAGAGAAGAAAGCTGCTGAGAAAAAATGAAAAATGACTTTCTGAAATTTGCCACTGCGCAAGGCCTTAACTCCATGCATGTGGAGAAGGTCTTGTCGCAGAGTGCAAATAACGTACAATCTTCGTACGGCTATATCTCGCCCACTATCCTCGAGGAGCGTCAACTGAACGTGACCCAGATGGATGTGTTCAGCCGCTTGATGATGGACCGTGTGATCTTCCTCGGCACCGAGGTGAATGATTATACGGCGAATGTCATCCAAGCGCAGCTGCTCTATCTGGACTCTGTGGATAGCGAGCGCGATATCAACCTCTATCTGAATACGCCGGGCGGATCGGTATATGCGGGCTTGGGCATCTACGATACGATGCAGTTTGTCAAGGCGCGTGTAGCTACTATCTGCACGGGTCTCGCTGCTTCGATGGGTGCCGTCCTGCTGGTAGCCGGCGAGAAGGGTATGCGTGCCGCATTGCCCCACAGCCGCGTGATGATTCATCAACCCCTCGGAGGTATTCAGGGTCAGGCCAGTGACATCGAGATCACAGCCAAGGAGATTCTCAAACTCAAAGAGGAACTCTATCAGATCATCTCCGACCATTCCGGCAAAGCGATTGAGCAGATCCGTCAGGACGCCGACCGCGACCACTGGATGACCTCTAAAGAGGCGCTCGAGTACGGCATGATTGATCGCTTGTATATCCACAAAGACTAATGGGAAAACGCAAAGACAACGATATTTATACCTGTAGTTTCTGCGGGCGTACTATGCCTACGATGTACACGGGCATCGAAGAGAATGTGCTCATATGCGATGAGTGCATCGAGAACGGACACCGTATGGTGATGGCCAACCCGAAGAACAAGCTGGCGAACAATAAGGGCCTCTCACTGGAGACTCTGCCTACGCCGCAGGAGATCAAGGCGTTTCTTGACCAGTACGTCATCGATCAGGATAACGCCAAGCGTTTTCTTTCCGTAGCGGTGTATAACCACTACAAGCGCGTGCTTCAGGAGATCACCAACGACGACGTGGAGATCGAGAAGAGTAACATCCTGCTCGTGGGTTCTACCGGTACCGGCAAGACGCTCCTCGCGCGTACGATAGCGAAGATGCTCAAGGTACCTTTTGCTATCGGTGATGCGACCGCATTGACCCAAGCGGGTTATGTAGGCGAAGACGTCGAGACGCTGCTCGTGCGCCTGTTGCAGGACGCTAACTACGACGTAGCGAAAGCCCAGCGGGGTATCATCTTCCTCGATGAGGTGGATAAGATCGCCCGTAAGTCAGAGAACCCCTCTATCACGCGCGACGTGAGCGGAGAGGGTGTGCAGCAGAGTCTGTTGAAGATGCTCGAGGGATCGATCGTGAACGTGCCGCCTCAGGGAGGACGTAAGCACCCCGAGCAGGAGATGATCGCTGTGGATACCAAGAATATCCTCTTTATCTGCGGCGGTGCTTTCGACGGTATCGAGCGTAAGATCTCGCAGCGCATGAATGCGCAGACCGTGGGTTTTGCAGCGCAAGAGGCGGCCGCTAAGATTGACAAGAACAACTTGCTGCAATATATCGCGCCGCAGGATCTCAAGTCCTATGGACTGATTCCCGAGATCATCGGTCGTCTGCCGGTATTGACTTACCTCAATCCGCTGAGTCGCGAAGCCTTGCGTAATATCCTCACCCAACCCAAGAACGCGCTTACCAAGCAGTATAAGAAACTGATGGCGATGGATAATGTAACGCTCAGTTTTGACGACAATGCCTTGGATTATATCGTCGATAAGGCGCTGGAGTATAAGTTAGGCGCACGCGGACTGCGCGGCCTGATGGAGGCGGTGATGATGGATATCATGTACGAACTACCGAACCATAAGCAGATCGGCACGGCGCCGCAACCCTTTACGGTGACGAAAGCCTTTGCGCAAGAGAAGTTGGAAAAGGTTGACCTGTACAGACTAAAAAACGCGGTGTAAGTGCCGCGTTTTTTTATTGTTCTTGTGCTGTCTTCGGGATAGCGAATCCGGAATAGACAATCTCAAATTTCATACCGTTCTTAGCCGACCGAATGACGGTTGCTGACAGCGTCTCCTGTTGCTTGACGGAGGAGACGGTGGTCGAAGTACTGGTAGTACCGGTATTCACCGTCACCGGTATCAGGAGCATATTCAACTCACGGGGTTGGTCCTTCTTACGCAACTGGTTGGTCAGGAAGTCCGACATGTCGAAGGTGTAGTAATAGATATTATCGCCTAAGGAGTCCGTACCCTGCGTGAGTGCGCCGAGCAGCGCACAGGTGTCGGTCGGTACCTCTTTGTCGGCGAAGAAGCGCTCCACGCTCTCTTCTTTGATCAGCAGCATATAATTCGACGGCTGCAACCAATCATCGCGCGTGACGTCCGATGAGGAGCCTTGGAACATATTCTCTACGGCGACATCCACCTGCGCCTTGTTGACATACGCCCGTTTGACGACGCGGCCGTCTTCTTTCATATGCGCCATGATGGTATCGGCAATACGGCCCATCGGGAACGTGATACGCGTATGTACGCCCGCAGGCGCGATAATATAATTATAGGTGTCGGAGTCTCTTTTTAACTCTTCTACCAGTGCTTCTTTGTCTTCATACTGCAGGTGGTTCACGCTGCGTACCTCCGAGTTGGCGTAGAACGGCTTCATGTCGTGTACGACGGTGTCGCGACCGGCTTTCGAATAGCTGAAGCTGTAGAACACGCCTAAGGCCATATCGGAGATATTAAGCATCGTGGACGAACCGAACGAACTCTCGATTAGCAGACCTTTGAATTGCTGATTGAAGGCCTGTTGGCTCTCGAACGATTGGATGGACCAGAAATAATCCTTGAACTCATCGTTCACGCGCATGCGCAACATCGGCACATAGTTGCCATCCGAATCCTGTATCGAGTCCAGTTTCTCGGACGCCACTACGATGCGGTGGTTGTTGAGCACCGGCATTTTGTTTTGCGGATCGATAAAATAATCATCGACATTCAGGTCCGAAGGATAGTTACCGTAATAGTCGAAGGTCTTCTTGTCCAGCATATAGACGTTAAGCGCCATAGGCGAGAGACCGTCTCCAACCCAACTCGAGTAGTAGATATACAGGCATATCGAGTCAATCGTCGCGTTCGTAGGGTAGGAATAGCCTTCCGGACAAGCCAACTGCGTCAAGATAGACGCGCGTAGCACGCCGAAGTCCGTATCTATCTCGCCTAACAGACACGAGTCCGATTGCGCTACGATAGAGCCGCTGCTCTCCACCATCGAAGTCAAGGGGAACGTATCCGCCATCACTATGATCGCATCTTCCGGACCTAATACGGCACTACCGGCACTCGTCGTGTCGTCCTTACATGCCGTCAAACAGCACGCAAGAACCATCATCATCACCCCTATGCCCGCAAAGCGTTTACTCATTCGTTGCTAACAAACTCTGGAAAAAATCATACTGCCGCTGACAAGCCGCTACGACGTCCTCCGTCTCCTGATACGGCAGGCTCGGTTTGCCCTTCGTCTCCGCGTAGTTCACCAGGCGCTGGTTCACGTGCGGCGAAGCATAGACAATCGCGTCCGAGAAATCAATCGCCAGACGCATTAACTCTTCGTAACCGATGGGGAATCCGTCTATCGAGCGCACGTCCGAGTTGGAGATACCTTCGATGCGTAATTTCTCCGTGAAGCGGGTCGGGAACGGCTTCTGGTACTCGTTATCGTCCAGCATCAGCACGATCTTCGAGTGCGCGAAGAACGGCTCGTCGCTATAGGCTTTCTTCAGATACAGCGGCGCCAGGGCGGACATCCAACCCGAGCACAGGATGATATTCGGCGTCCAGCGCAGTTTCTTCACCGTCTCAATTACGCCGCGCGCGTAGAAAATCACGCGGTCGTCATTGTCCGGGTACTCTACGCCAGCCTCGTCAGCCACGCCCTTGCGGCGATGGAAGAGGTCATCGTTGTCAATAAAATAGATCTGAATACGCGCCGCCTGAATCGATGCTACTTTGATCAGCAGCGGATGGTCGGACTCCTCGATAATCAGGTTCATGCCAGACAGCCGAATCACTTCATGCAACTGGTTACGACGCTCGTTGATCTCGCCGAATTTCGGCATGAACGTACGGGTCTCATAACCATGGGACTGGAAGAACTCCGGCAACTGACGATTAAGCAACCGGATAGGCGTCTCTTCTGCCAGATAAGGGCTAATCTCTTGCGAGATAAACAGGATACGATTCGGCTCTTTCATAAGGCATGCATATTTTCGCACTGCAAAATTACAACAAATTTTTGAAATATGCAAGTTTTTTGGACAAAAAGTAAAATATATTTATATAATTTTAGTTTTTGAAGCAAAAAATGGCTGTTTGCACAACAGTTTTCATCAAAATAGTTGCATATGTCAAATATTTTGACTACTTTTGCCGCGCAAAATCACTCTAACGGTTGTGCCCGACACGAAAAAGGGCCTTTGCATATGAAACAAAAACTACTACTTTTTGCGGCATTGATGTTCGGTCTGAGCGTCTATGCTGAGAATCTGGTTATTCAAACCATGACTCAACAGGAGAAAAGACAAGCGCTGGAGACCTTCGGTCGTCTGGAGTTTAACCACAATGATGGCGAGGTATCGCTGGTTCTGAAGGACGGTTCCATAGCTGAGACCTACAGTATCGATGCAGTGCGCAAGATCTTCTTCGCGGATGATACCCAGGACCTCAATAACATTAATGAGGGTTTTGCGATTGACGTGAGAGACAACGAACTGATTGTCAAGGGTTTGGACGAACCGATCACCCTGCGTGTGATTGACGCGAGCGGCAAAGTGCTGCTGACGGAAAAAGGTGTCTCGATCGGCGTATCTTCTCTGCCGACGGGCGTATATCTGCTCCAGTGTAATAAAGGAATTGTTAAATTTATTAAGAAATGAGCACTATGAAACGATTCTTTACGATATGTATAGCAGCGCTGTGGGCTGCTACGTCTTTTGCGCAAGTGAATGTATGGCGTACGGGCGCTTATCTGAAACAGTATGAGAAAGCTACGCTGGATAGCATCACACTCAGCATGATCAATCCCTATACGGAATTTGAACGGGCGTATGAAGGCTATCCCACCGGCGAAACGCGGGATATGTTTGACTTGCAAAAAGCGATTTATGTCGGCTTAGAAAATCTCGGTTACTACCGCCATAATGACTTCGGATGGGCTGCTGTGTGTATGTTCATGGACTCCCGCGGCCAGGATTTTGTGAACCCGAACACTGGTTTCAACTGGTTCGGTGTATGGGGCAATCCGGACGATTGGAGAAAAAACGACAAAACGTCTACGGCAGGTTTAGCCGACTATTTAGTATGGTACACTTGCTACAAACCTATCTTGGCGGCGAACTACGTGATTGCTACGCGCACCAGCGGTAGTGAGGAAGACAACTATGCGGTAGCGCAAGCAAAAGCGCTGCGTGCCTTCGAGTATATGCAATTAGCGCAGGCCTATCAGGTGGCGTATAGCGAGAGCAGTCTCAATCTGCCCTGCATACCGTTGGTACTGGATACGATGCCGGCTTATATGGTTCTCAACGAGACACCGGCTACCGTATCGCAGGTATATGCGCAGATCAAGTCGGATTTGGACTTCGCTTGTGAGAACTTAGAGGGCTATATGCGCCCGAGCAAGCACGTCATCAACCAAGCTGTAGCGTATGGTCTGCGTGCGCGCTATAACCTCTTGGTACATAAGAACACCCAAGCTGCTTCGGATGCTGAGCAAGCCCTGCAGCTCTCCGGCGCTACGCCGCTCTCTATCGCAGAAGCGAACCAACCCGGCTTTGCAGACGCAAGCGCACACAACGTACTATGGGCAAATATTATCAACGAAGATGACGACGTCGTGCAGAGCGGTATCGTCAATTGGCCGTCGCATCTGTCCAATTTCTATGGTGGAGGATATACCAGCACCGGACAAGTTCACCCAGCTATCGCCAGCGAACTCTACGGACAGATTCCTGCTTCCGATGTGCGCAAGGGCTGGTGGCTGAACGAGAACCTGGAGTCTCCGCTCTTAAGCGCAGAAGGCTACAGCGAACGTGCCGACGCACTGCAGGTCAGCGATATGGAATTTGCAAATGTTAAGTTCGGTACCGGCGACCGTTCTACCACCGGTCTCGGTGCTGCTGCAGGTGATTGGATTGTGATGCGCGCAGAGGAGATGATCCTCATCAAGGCTGAGGCTTTGGCCCGCGCAGGCAAAGACGGCGCATCGGTGCTGAACAACTTTGTGAAAACCTATCGCGATCCGAGTTATGATATCAATGCGCACGGTTTGTCCGTAGCGGACGAGATCTGGTGGCAACGCCGCGTGGAACTCTGGGGAGAAGGTTTCGCCTTCTTTGACCTCATGCGTCTCCATAAGGGCGTTACGCGTACCACTTCTGCCAACTGGCCGAGTTATTGGCAGCAAGATGTACCGGCCGACGACCCGCGTTTCCCGCTGGCTATCCCTGCTAAAGACGAAGACTACAAAGTGCTGGCGGTGTGGCGGAATGGCGAAAAGGACCTCTATAACACCTCCTATATCACGATCGATCGCGTGGACAGTATCACGTTGGGTGAAGCCAGAGAGATAGACGACGTGGATATCTACCAGAGTTTTTCTGTCAACGGGAAATATAATTACGGCTTTACTTACAGACGCTCGTTCAAGGTGGGGGATGTAGATGAGATCAACGACACGTTGAGGCTGACCATTGAACGCCATCATAACATCATCAATCCGATTACTGTGCCGCTGATCATCGAAGCCGATCCGGTCTTCGCAGGAACAGCCTTCCCGACATCTATCTCGTTCGAGGGCGGACAATATGCTATTACTGGCGTAGCCGTCATCGACACCTCGTTTGTAGTGAACGTGAAAGAACTACCGGTAGGAACGTATCAGTTCACGATCTCTATCCCCGATGAGTATTGCCAAGGCACCCTCTCTTCCACACAAAGCCAAACGTTCACCTATCAGATTGTTGTCAACGAACCCGATGAGTGGGATGTGGCAGAGATTAAACAAGGTGTATGGGTGGATGATGCAGGTCTCTGCTCGACCTTCGGTCTGCCCGCAGGTATAGCATGGACGGTGGATTATCAGGTGGTTGAAAAAGGGGACGGAAGCAAGCAGATCCGTATCATCAACCCGTATGCCGGTGTGGCGACTTCGAAAGATGCATATGACATTTACGACGGATGTCCCTTCAACGATCCGGGCGACTGGGATACCTCTAAGGATTATAGTCTCATTCTGACGGTAAACACCGTCGGAGGGGTGACGATGGACGACAGTGAGTTGGGGCCGGACTGGGGATATGGCGTCATGTTCTTGCAGAACTATCCGACCGCTGTCGGTGCGTATGATGCGGTAGCAGGAAGAGTTACCTTTACGGCGGATCATCATACGCTTGTCTTCGGAATGGGTTCCAGTCTGTATAGTTATGCCGGCTTCCGTTTCTATGAAAGCACGGCGGCTTATCTGAACGACCAACCCGCTGAGGCGCCGGCAAAAACCGCTGCACCGGCGAAAAAGACTCTCAAGAACGGCCTCCGTCCCTTGAACAGCAAGAAAGCAGCGTTCCAGTCTGCGGAATAAAATAAATATAGTATTATGAAAACGTTCTTTACAATGCTCAAAGTCGGCATACTTGCTGCTTTGATGCCGATGCTCTTTGCATCGTGCGACCATGCCAATGAGCCGACCAACATCGCCGAAGGCGTAACGTGCGGCGAATATCTGGAGATGGAGCTCTCCGGCGGTAAGATCTATGTGCCGGTCATCTGTTCGGTACCTGTTACTTGCTCGACTGACGTCAACTGGATCACCTTTGATCCGGTAGTGGCTGTGCCGAATGCAGAAGGTTGGGCGAATATCCTGTTTACGGTAGCCCCGGGTCCGCAAGCGATGGCTAAGGTCTATTTCAAGACCGAGAACAAGGGTATTGCGATGATGAAACTATACCGCGGCGGAAAACCCAAAGATCCTGAACCGGGCGGTGGTGACACGCCGGGTGGCGGTGACACCCCTGGTGGCGGTGATACCCCGGGTGGTGGCGATACCCCGGGTGGTGGCGACACTCCTGGCGGAGAGATCGTGAAGCACGACCGCTTCTCTATCTCGGCGACCGCAGTGGTGCGTTTCTCGCCGGGTAACCTGCAGGCTACCTATAACGGCAGCACATGGAGTTGGGGCTTTGCGTCGAACCAGTGGGAAGCCATCGGCTATACCAGCGGCAATCATCATATCAACGGCAACGGCACCTTGTCCGAACCGGGCACGGTGGATTTGTTCGGCTGGAGCACCTACGCCACATGCTGTGGTATCCATGATTCGAAAAACTACTTGGACTACAGCGGCGATTTTGCAGGGTGGCAAGGCGCTATCGGCGGTGGCTGGCGTACACTGGCACGCGATGAGTGGAAATATCTGCTCAAGCTGCGTCCGAACGCAAATAATCTGGCTGCGCAGGCCAGAGTGAATGATGTCAGCGGTCTCGTCATCCTGCCGGATGAATGGGTATTGCCGAGCGGTCTGAGCTTTACGGGCGAACCCCAAGGCTTTGCCACCAACCAATACTCCGTAGAAGAATGGGCCAAGATGGAGCAGGCGGGAGCTATCTTCCTCCCTTGCGCCGGTAAGCGTCAAGGAACCTATGTAACCGATCTAAGCAGCAAGAATAGCATCCAGTCCGGTGTGGGACGTTATTGGTCGTCGACGCCGTACTCGACCACTGAGAGCGCTTCCTACTACGTAGAGTTCGCCTCCGGTTATTACTCCGATTGTTCCACCTTTATCGCACGTGACATGGGTATCTCCGTCCGCCTCGTGCAAGATATCAACTAATCGAGCAACTCTAATTGCATAGAGCAAATCCTTAGAAAAATGACATGCGTCCTTGCGTATGTCATTTTTTTGTGCATTATTTTTGCAGAAAACTTGCCGGTATCGGCAAACTAATTAGTAAACTAATCCAACACGGATAGTACTGCGTATGCTATCTATACCGATTGGGGAAACAACTGATAATTTGTCCGAGAAACCTTGATTTTTTGTCTTAACTGTTGTGTATATCGTTTTTTTTGTGTACTTTTGCGCGTTCATTTTTGAAAAGGATATAGGATATGGTACATAAATCGTTTGGATATCTGTTAGTAGGATGCTTGTTTCTATGTTCCTGTACGCGTCAAGAGACGCCGCTATCCGTAATGACTCCCCAGACGGACAGTGTAAGCCGTGAGGTAACCGTGTATTTGCTCAAGTCGGACCTCACCCGGGCCATGGAGGTGGTGGATTCTGCGGATGCAGCGGGCCTGTTGTCCGAGTTCGACGCGGAGATGTTTCGTTTGCGCATCATCAGCCGTGACGAAGGCCGGTTGGCAGAGGCGGTCAGCCGTTATGAGGCATTGTTGGAGAGCGGTGTGCCCCTTATCCGGCAGTTGGATGTGCTCAATGCGCTCGTCTATCTGTCCCGTCAGCGTGATAACCACCAGAAGGTATTGGATTACGGTACGCGTTATATAGAGGTGTGCCGTCAAACCGGCAAAACGGTCTTGGCCCTGACCGTTCAGGGTGAGATGGGTCGCGCGCTCATCCTTCTCGGCCGCACGGAAGAGGGGCTGGCAATGATAGATCAAACCATCATGGAGGCTGACGCCGTGCGGCAATTCACGGAAATGGATGCCTGTATTCTGGCCATGAAGAGCAAGATGCGGACGCTCATTGACCTCAAGCGCTATGAGGAGGTTATTCCCGTAGGCGAGCATATGATAGCCAAATTGCAGGATTTTGCGGCGCATCCCGATGAGTACGCGGACGGTACGTCTCGTATGCCGAAGCCGGATCGCCTGCCCGGGTACGTGGATTTCTATACGGGGCAGGCCTATGCGTTTCTGACCTTCGCCTATGCCGCATTGGACCGGTTGGATGAGGCGCGTGCCTACGACCGTCTGCACTCCCGGACGAACTACAGCCGTTCCTACGGCGGACGCAAACAGATGGCGAGCGCGTGGTGCATGATGGGCGATTACGACCGGATGAATGCTGTCTATGACGAGATGGTGGCGGCGATGGGTGCCGACACCGTCAATAATGATTACGGCCTTATGTTGTTCAACCGCGCCAAAGTGGCGGGGATTCAAGGCAAGCCGGCCCTGAGCGCGAGTTACTGGAAACGCTATGCATTCTTGCTCCGGAACCTGTACGACAAGGAGCGTTTGGCTGCCGCGGAAGAGAGTGCTGCACGCTTCCATGAGCAGGAACAGCAGTACGCTTTGGAAAAAGAGCAGGCACGCCATAAACGCGATTTGATCATCCAGATATCATTGAGTGTTACGGCTGTGCTCATCAGCATTGTGGCGTTCCTTATATTCTATCAGTGGCGCATTACGCGCCGCAAGAACGCGCTGCTCTCCAAAGAGATTGCGGAGAATGTTGATTACAAAATGAGATACTTCCGGATGAGTCATCCGGAGCAGACGGCGGTCAAGGATGATAAATCGGTCCCGCAACTTTCAACGATGTCGAATGCCGAGTTGTTCGAGTACCTGCGCGGTGTGATCGCCGGCGAGCAACTGTATCTCAATCCCCTTTTCGACCGTCAGTACCTGATGGATCGTTTCGGTTTGAGCAAAGAGCATGTCGGTGCCGCCTTCTCGCAAGGCAGCCCCTACGCATCCCTCGCTGATTATGTCAATGAATGCCGATTGAGTTACAGTACGCTTCTGCTCTCTAACCGTCCGGACATGTCCATCGCGGAGGTGGCCTCTGCCAGCGGATTCAGCAACGCCAGCGTCTTCGCGCGTAACTTCAAGCAACAGTACACCATGACACCTACTGAATTCCGCAATAAAGAGAATTAAAATCAACTTAAATTTATTAAACACAATAAACTTTGTTTTACCCTTTAAAACTACAGCTTATGAGAAAACGATTACTTATGGCACTATTCTGTGCCGCAATGATGCTACCTGCATCAGCGCAATGGCCCGCGGACGACAACAACCTGTTGCCCGTTGCTCCGATGACGCCCGACACGCTCGAGCATTATTATCCGCTTATGATACGTAAAGCGGATGGTACAACCCTCGTCGCTTATGAAACGCTCGGCCTCCAAACCAACCCGGACACCGGACAGAAAGGGGCGAAGCAGACCTACTATCTGTACTTCCAGAAGTTGGACAAAAAC
>JAEEGL012890666.1_pt1 | contig 12819 bp, 11 predicted proteins | sample 9134231 | NCBI WGS metagenome assembly JAEEGL01 (sample SAMN16246548, study PRJNA631951) | gut metagenome | biome: gut microbiome; feature: rumen; material: fiber-attached | host: Bos | place: Iran: Karaj | collected 2018-10
CCGGGTATTCCATACACGGATGGGAAGTAAACAAGAATACAATATACAGATTTTATTCCGACGGCAATATTGAATATCTGCCCCACGGTAAGGAAAGAACGACTCAGACTTCCGAACCGGTGGGAACAAATCCGGAAAACAACGGTTATACAGAGTATTCCGTTATTATAGATTCTTCATCTGCTGTGATTGTTTCATCCGGAAAGGCGGAACCAAAGACATATACCCGTGAGGATGACGGCATAACACTAACAGAAACACTAAACATTAAACCTGTCAAAGCGAAAGTGACAGTCAGCGGATATACAAATCCGGAACTGGCGGGTAAAAAGATAAGTGTCAGCCCGGATTTGTTCCTCAGCAATAATTATGAAACGGCAAGGGAAACATCCCCCGGTCAGGCTGTAATACAAGAAGACGGCAGATTTGAAATTTCTGTTATCCTCGAAGGGAATGCCGCGATTGACGGATATAACCGCGGATTTAAGCCGTATTACAGTATATCAAGATTCTATTTTGAGTAATACGATTATATAATATCGATTTATAAAAAACTAATCAGAAAAGAGAACGAAATGAAGAAAACCGAAACAAAGAAAGAATCAAAAATAAAATATATTCTGTTTCTTCTCAAGCCGTATTGGAAATACGGCAAGGGATATATGATTACCGTTATTCTGATGTCAACATTGCTTCAGCCGGTTTCCGCGTATCTGACGGCTTATCTGCCGAAAAAAGCGATTGATTCCGTTATGAATGATTCTCCGCGCAAAGAAGTAATCCTGACGATAGTCTTCCTTTCCCTGTTCATAGTTTTGGTTGCCGCTCTGGAAAAGGTCATACAGATGGCTTATACGCAGATGAATCTCGTTAAAATCAGCAATAAAATCAAAAACGATGTCAACGAAAAAGCTCTGCGTACCGATTATAAATATTACGACAGCCCCGATTTTTTTGTTAAATTCACTTTCGCACAGGAAACATATCCCATTCACGCCCAGAATGTTATGATGCTGCTGCCGGACATTTTACGCGGCATTGCTACAATGATTGCGATGATTGCGATTATTGTTTCGGTCGGTCCGGTATTACTCGGAATAACCGTTTTCTTTGTAATACTCAATTTCATTGTCGGAGTGCCCGCCGTTAAGCCGACTGCGGATTACAATGTAAGTCTCACAGACGCGTGGCGGCCGCTTGACTATATCAGCAGGATGCTGATAACCAAAGAAAACGCCGCAGAGTTACGTTCCTCCGGCGCAGGCGTGAAACTTTTGCACACAATCAATGTCGCAATGGCAAAATTTCAAAAAATATATAAACAATATATCAGAAAAGTTGCTCCGTTCTATCTTTTACAGGGCGCAATTTCACCGATACAGGCCGCCTGTGTTCTTGTTTATGTAATTTTCTTTGTCATTGCGGGCGATAAATCTCAGATTGGTTTATATGCCTCGCTTACAATTGCCGCTACTACTTTAGCCGACAGTCTGAATGACGCCGCCGGAAGTATTACGCAAATGATACAGTGCGTTGCAGACGGTGAAAAGGTTGCGGAGTTCTTTGAAGCAAAATCGGAAATCGAACCCGAAAAAGAAGGCGCTCTTCCTGCTCCGGAAGGTCAATATGAAGTCGAGTTCAAGGATGTTTCATTCGGATATGAAAACACTTCATTTTCCATTGAAAACTTTAACCTCCATATAAAACCGGGACAAAGGATTGCCATTGTCGGAGAAAACGGCGCCGGAAAAACGACTTTAACCAAACTGCTCTTACGGCTGTATGATGCAGCAAAAGGCGCTGTACTGATAAACGGAAAAGACATCAGAGAGTATGACATTCATCAGCTGCGGCTTCATACAGGCGTTGTGTTTCAGGATATAAGAATCCTCGCCATGAGTTTGCGTGATAATTTAACGGCATATCATGAGGTTTCGGATGATAAGCTCCTTGAAATAATTGACAGACTTGATTTAAAAGAAATACTCAAAAAGGCAAACGGAAATCTTGATACACTGATTTCCCGGGAATTTACCGAAGACGGTATAGCTCTTTCGGGCGGAGAAGCGCAAAAGCTCATGATTGCGAGACTGTTTACCGGTTCATTCGGTTTGTTGATTCTTGACGAGCCCTCATCTGCTCTTGACCCGTTTGCGGAAGTCCGCCTTATGAAAAATATTCTTGATGTTTCAAATACCGCCACAACCCTTATGATTGCGCACCGCCTTTCAACCGTAAGAAATTTTGATATTATTTATCATATTGAAAACGGAAAAATAATTGAAAGCGGAACACATGACGAACTTATGGCTGCCAAAGGCAAGTATTATGAAATGTTTACAAGTCAGGGAGAAAATTACCAGGAATAATAATTCACATTTTGGCTTTAATACACAAAAAAACAGTTTCACAGGAACTTTTGCATCCCGTGAAACTGTTATTGTTTTTATGAGTCCGTATTCGTCCGGGCGATTACAGGCAGTTTATCATATTTATCCAGTCGGCGTAAAACTCCCTTATCTGATTGGGCATAAACAGGTCGCCGTTAAGAGCCATGTGGTCGCCTCTGTAAACCGGCGCCACATTCCATATTCCCTTGCTTATGTTGTTTTTGTCAAGCGCCTTTGACGGAGCGTTGAAAGGCGCTCCCGCCGAAATCGTGTTGACCAGACCGTCATTCTCGAGCCACTTTTCGTCAACGACATATCCCTTGGGAGTGGTGCCCGTCAGAGAGCCCATCCTCTCGGATGATGAAATCATATTGATTTCCGTGATTTTTCTGTCGGGATGCCAGGTCCCGTCCTCGGCTTTATCGGTTGAACTGCACGGAATCGCGAAATAATATGTGCATTTCATCGTGGGTATCTTTTTGTTGAGCGCAAGGGCGTTGTCAATATACATATCATAGGCGGCGCAGTCAAAAGTTTCAAGCTCCTTTTCGGGGTCGCCGAAGCCGTAGGCGGTTGTGCCGTTGGTCGGAGCGGCGAGAGTCGTGATGCTGTAAATCCAGTCTGCCTTGTTGCCTGTGAAAAGCGGGGAAATATCATTTTTATCCGTCGCTTTTATTTCATCCCTGTCGCCGTTTGCCATAAGCGCCGCAAGCACGCGGATTGTCGCTCCGCCGAATGAGTGGCCGAGCAGATTTATTTTATCTTTGCTGCTCCATTTTTCAATCAGGGGCTTCTTTGAGAAATCCTCGCCGAATCTGTCGTGGCCCGCTTTTTCGGAATGCGCCTTGCCGTAATCTACAACGGTTCCGGTAAGCTGGGCGTAGAGCTCGCACGCTCTGTCCCACGCGCTGCCGTCGGGGTCAACCGACGCCGAAGCGACTTTGAATCCCCTCGCTTTGAGATATTTCATCATATCTCCGCCGAACATTCCCCAATAGGGAAGAATGTTGTTCTGTATGTCATAGCTTCCCCAGCCGGAAAGGCCGTGGCAGAAAACATACTGATAATCGGTGTTCCATTCCTCTTTCTTCGCCTCGGTGGCGGGAATATTGAGAAACGGGCAGACATACATAATAAATGTCATTATAACGGATACTATTTTAACAAACATGCAATATACCTCTCAATTCTGATTATTGTAATCTCATCCGCCGAATGCCGCACTGCATTCTTTGAGATTTTCGATTATCGGCAGATGCTGCGGACAGACGGCTTCGCACTGACCGCATTCGACACATTCGGATGCCTTGCCGGTGTCCACGGTCACTTCCTCGTAATATTTCTGACCCGCTTCAATCTGACCCGAAACAAGCTGCTTGTTTCTTGCCGTAAATATATCGGGAATCGGAATATTCATCGGGCAGCCCTCTGTGCAGTAACGGCAGGATGTGCACTTGATTTCGGTGACATTTGCCATTATTTCCTGCGCCTTTTTGATGACGGCGAATTCTTCTTCGGTCATCGGGCTGAAATTCTTCATATAGGAGAGATTGTCATTCATCTGGTCGATATTAGACATACCGGAAAGGACCGCCAGCACTCCGTCAAGAGACGCGGCGAAACGGATTGCCCAGGAAGCGTATGAAGCGTCAGGATTTGCCTCTTTGAAAAGTTTCTTGACCGCTTCGGGAGGATCCGCAAGCTTTCCGCCCTTGACCGGCTCCATAATGATTATCGGCTTTCCGTGCTTTCTCGCGACCTCATAATTCGCTCTTGACTGAACATCGGAGTCTTCCCAGTCGGCGTAGTTGATTTGAAGCTGCACAAACTCCGCGTCGGGATGGTCGGTCAGGATTTCGTCGAGCAGCTCGGGACCGTCGTGGAACGAGAAGCCGTAATGACGGATTCTTCCTTTTTCTTTTTCTTCCCTGACAAAATCCCAGAGATGGAATTTCTCAAATTTTTTGTAGTTTTTCTTGTTAAGCGAGTGCAGGAGATAATAATCAAAATATCCCGCTCCCGTTCTTCTGAGACTGACCTCAAATTCTTCTTTCGCCGCCTTTTCGGTAGGCACCGCCGTGGCGAAAAGCTTTGTCGCGAGAGTGAAGCTCTCTCTCGGATAGCGGGAAACAAGCGCCTTGCGTGTCGCGTCCTCAGAACCGACATAGACAAAAGCGGTGTCAAAATAAGTCAGACCGGCGTCGAGGAAGGCGTCAACCATTCTGCTTGTGTGTTCAACGTCAATCAGAAGACCTTTTTTCGGCAGACGCATAAGTCCGAAGCCGAGCTTGTTTTCATTGAATTCGTTTTGTTCTATCATAAGCTCTCCTTTCATTCAGTTCCATACGATAAGTGAACATGCCGCTTAACGATATTTGCAATAAAAAGAACGCAGTGTATTGCAATTTATCTCAATTATAAGTATAATTGAAATACAAATGTATGTCAAGAAAATGAAATGTGTTTATGAGGGATATTGCGCAAGTTTGTCAGATTTAATAAATATATTAACCGAATCCGTCATAAGTGTCAAAAGCAGAGTAATTTTCCTGACAATTATCAGAGGACAATATGTTTAAAGTTACTGTTATTGACGGAAAACAGAATATTGTGACGGAATGTGAGGACGGCGCTCTGCTGTCCACGGTGCTTGACGCCTGCGGAGTGAACATTGCCCACCCCTGCGGCGGCAGAGGCATCTGCCGAAAATGCAGAGTCAGGGTGAACGGCGCGGACGAGCTTTCCTGCCGCTATGAAATACACTCCGATATTGCCGCCGAGGTTTATTCCGACGGGGAAACCTCCTATAAAAGCGGCGGAGAAACGGCGGATGACGTCTTTTTCTGCCTCGATATCGGCACCACCGCGGTCGCTCTCTCGCTTTGCGCCTTCCCCGACGGCAGGGAAATCGCTTCGGCTGTCTTTGACAATCCGCAGAGGCAGTACGGAGCCGACATCATATCGCGGATTTCATACTGCTCCGAGAACGGACCGGGTAAGCTCAATTCCGTTCTGATTTCCCGCCTTAATACGGAGATTGAAAAACTGCTCAGTTCGGCAGGCAAAGACAGGACGGAAAAAATGTTTGTTGCCGGCAACACAACGATGCTTCACCTGTTTCTTAATAAAGACTGCTCGTCACTCGGAGCCGCTCCCTACACTCCCCTTTTCCTTGACGGGCAGAATATCGGCGGCGCCGAATGCGGGATTGAGAAGGTCGGCGAAATCATAACCCTGCCCTGTGTCGGCGCGTTCATCGGCGCGGATATTGTTTCAGGACTCGGTTACATAAGCAAACGCGCAACAGGTTATTCTCTCTTTGCCGACCTCGGAACGAATGCCGAAATCGCTCTTTTTGCCGGCGATAAAATCCTCTGCACCTCAGCCGCGGCAGGCCCGTGCTTTGAGGGGGCGAACATCTCGTGCGGAATGAGCGCGAAAGACGGAGCAATCTGCGCATACCGTGACGACGGCAGCTTCTCCGTTATCGGCGGCGCGAAGCCGGAGGGTATATGCGCCACGGGACTCATTGATATTATTTCAGTGCTGCTTGAAAAGAACATAATCGAGGAAAGCGGATACACCGCCTTTGAAAAATACGAAATCACGGATGATATTTATCTCTCCCGTGAGGATATCAGACAGTATCAGCTCGCGAAATCCGCGGTCAGAGCCGCCATGACCGTGCTGGTCTCTGCGGCGGGAATAACATTTGATGATGTTGACAGATTCTTTGTCGCCGGAGGTTTTTCGGAAAAACTGAATATGAAAAACGCCGTAAGGAGCGGTCTGTTCCCTGCGGCGCTTGAAGATAAATTTATTCCGGTCAATAACAGTTCGCTCAAAGGCCTCGCCGCTTACGCGCTCGGTGAAAATCCGCCGTCAGCCGTGACCGGCAAAGCGGTTTATTACGACCTCGCTGAAGACGCGGGTTTTCCTGAACTGTTCATTTCGGGTATGTCATTTTAATAAGTTATATACTCCTCAATGGTTTCTCTGATACTGTTGAGGATTTTTTCGCCGTTTTCGGGCATTTTATCCGTTGACACGCGTACATAGGAATCGCCGTCTTTATATCTCACCACGGTAAGAGCTCCGTCAAGCGAGTCGGCGTCATTTAATCCGTTCCAGCCGGCAAGGTCGTTCTCGCGGGCAATTTCCAGGCATCTGTCCGCCGCTTCACGCGGAATAAGATATTCCCGTTCTTCCTCGGTTTCGCCCCCGACGACCCTTGATACGCTGAGTCTGACTTTGTCACCGGCGCCGGAATAAAGAATCAGCTCATACGCTTCGCCTTCTCCTTCGGTTCCGACGGTTGTCGCAAAATAATTAATCAGCATTTCGCCTTCGGTGTCCGCGTCCCTGACCATACTTCTCACGCTTTTGCACTCAAGAACGGCATCGTGATCGGGCATAGTGAATGAAATAACAAATCCCTTCCCCTCTTTATATTTACAGCTGAGTTCCTTACCGTCAATAAAAAAGGAATAATCGGTATCGGTATCAATCAGATCATAATAAAGCACAACCTTGCTTCCCGCCCTGTAACTGTCACGGGCGTTGGTATATGAATCTTTCTGCCCCCGATAGTCAATTCTGTATTTCGGACCGCCGCACGCGGTAAAACCGAGCAGCATAAGCGGCGCAAGCATAAAAACGGCAAGTGTCTTTTTAGCGGTCATATTAACCTCCGTTGATTATACGGATAAATCCCCGTCTTCTTTTTTCCTTATCGACTCAAAGAATTTATTGTATCTTTCCGCCCATTTGCTTATTTCCTCGGGCTCATACTTTGACGGAATGAACGGCTCGACAAGGGTGTTGAATTTTCCGAGCCAGGCGATAAAAGAGATAATCTGGGAACGGAACTCCGGAACGTCTCCGAGAATTTTCAGCTTCTCTTTTAACATCGCGGGCACTTTTCTCTTCGGAAAAACTCCCGAAAAGATATAATCAAGCTCCTCGCTTGTGATAAGCTTGTTTCTGAATATATCATTGACCTCCTGCGCCGTCATATACGGCAGGAGATTTTTGACAAGGGCGATTGAGCAGGCATCAAAGCCGATTTCCTTAAAGAAAGCGCGCTCATACGGCCAGAGCGTTTCGCCGCTGTAAATGCCGTTTTTATCTTCCAGAACAGCTTGGGCAAGCATCGTTCCCGCCTTGATAGCAAAAGCAATTCCCGAACCCTTGGCGGCGTAAGTCATAAACGCTGAATCGCCGACCGCGGCATAGCCGTCGGCAACAAAAACCGCAAGTGGCTGTCTTACGGGAATCTTTGACATTTTTCCGTTTCCGATAATGTTTTTATCCATGTGCGGATTTTCCTCGTTTGTTTTTCTGAGGAGATCCGCGATAAGCGAATAATTGAGTTCATACATCCTGAGCACAAGGACATCGACGCTGTCATCATCCGTTATTATCCACTCAAAGCCGTTATCGTCCTTGATATAAATATTATATTTGTGCTCGGGGTCGGGAACGCCCGGCACTCTGCCAAACTTCGCGCGGTAAGTGTAGATACAGTCATAATTCGCAAGGTCTTTCTCAATGCTGAGATAATCCGGAAGCTGTTTTCTGACCGGAGAATCAACTCCGCAGGCGTCAATGACAAGGTCTGCGTAATGCTTTCCGCTCTGCGTTTCCAGCCCGGATACTCTGCCGCCGAGCATTATCGGAGAAGAAACTCCGTCTTCAAACCGGAATTCGACTCCGGCCTTTTCGGCAAGGGAGATAAGATAAGCGAGAAGCTCACGCCTGTCAACGGTTATGTTGCGGTAATCCTTGGGCGCGGGTAATGTAAGCGGCTCAACGGAGCTGTCAAGAGGATAAAAAGAAATCTGATTTGCGGGCGCGAGATAGCCCTCCGGGATTTCAATGTCCGCGTAATCAAACGCCGACGCGTCAAAAGAATCCTTCTGCTCATGGCCGCAGTTTTCCCTCGCGTTTTTTTCAAACACGGTAACCTTATGCCCGGCTTCGGCAAGTTTCATCGCGGCGACTATTCCTCCGTGACCTGCTCCTGCAACAATGATTTCAGACATTTCTTCATCCCCTTCAAAATGATTATATCATCAATAATAACTTACTGCAAGAAATTTTACCCCGAAATTGACTTTTTGGTAAAAGAGATATACAATAATAAAAAACCACGGGAGGTACGCTATGTTTTATAAAATCGAAAATGAGTTTTTAACCTGTGAGATAAACGAAATGGGAGCGGAGCTTCATTCGCTGAAATCAAAGGAAAACGGTAAGGAATACATCTGGTACGGCAATCCCGATATCTGGTACGGTCAGGCGCCTGTCCTTTTCCCCGTAATCGGCCAGCTGAACTCCGACCGCTTTTTTTACAACGGAAAAGAATACAGTATGCCGAAGCACGGTCTCGCGAGAAAACTGCCTTTCACCTGCCTCGGCGCTGAAAACGGCAAAGCTGTTTTTTCGCTTAAAAGCGACGAAGCGACGCTTGAAAAATATCCGTGGGAATTTGAACTGCTCGTCACCTTTGAGCTCAGCGGAAAAGCGCTGGAAAACACAATCACGGTCATCAACAATTCCGACGAAAAGATGTATTTTTCACTCGGCGCCCATCCCGGCTTCAACTGCAAAGTCGGCGACAGAATCGAATTTGAATGTAACGAAACCGTCTGCACAGAAAGAATCGACAGCACCAATATGCTGATTGACGAAAAGTTTCCTCTGCTCAATAATGAGAATACAATTGAAATCACCAAAGAAATTTTTGAGCCGGACGCTCTGATTATCTCCGGACTCAAATCAAAGAAACTCAGACTGAAGGGTGAAAACGAAATTGAGTTCACCTTCGGGGACTGCCCCGTGCTCGGAATCTGGGCAAAACCCGGTGCGCCCTATGTCTGCCTCGAGCCGTGGTACGGAATCAACGACAATCCCGTTCCGTATAAGGATATCTCGGAAAAAAGAGAAATCCGCTCGTCCCTGCCCGGTGAAAAATTCAGCCTGGTATGGAAAGCGGAAATAATTAAATAGTATTAAGCCGTATGCGTTAAGACCGCATACGGCTTTTTTTATAATTCTTCAAAAATTCTTGCGCCTTTTCCGGTAATCCATTTATAAAGCATGGCAAATGCCGCCGTGTAGATTGCCGCAGAAAGCAGCAGCGCGATTCTGATATCGGCCGCGTTCATCAGCGCCGCTGAACAGGCAGCGGGCAGAAGGGCCGCAATCATACCGCCGAAGATAGTGATAAGAACATGAAAATCCTGTTTGACGGGCGAAGTTTCATTCACCCAGGTAAGATTGGGATTTTTAAGATTAAGCGCCAGACCGAACGCGCCGTGAAAGCACATAAACGCAACTGCGTTCAGAACGGCAATCAGCATATAATCCACCTGACCGCACAGCACAAATCCCGCTGCCGAAGAGAAAAGCAGGACAGGGAGAGCGTTCAGCGTGATATGAAGTCTGAGTTTTGCTTTAAGCACATCCTTCGCCTCAACCGGAAGCGACTGAACGACCCAGATTGTTTTTCCTTCAAGGGATACCGAGGGCGCCGTGGTGTTGCTCATAGTTGATATAAGGCAGGATGCCGAGACCGCCAACGCGGGAATAAACGCCTCAATCCCCGTGGGTCCGTTAAGCAGTATTTTGCCGATAAACTCCGAGCGGACAATCAGAAATACCGCAGTTGCCGGCATAATCAGAAGCCCGAGTCCGCAGTTCATAAGGTACACGGTGCTCTGAAGAAATCTTCTGAGTTCTTTATGAAAGAGAGCGTTTCCGAGAGATGACGATTTTATGCCTTTGTCAGAAAATCCTTTTTTCTTTTCACCCTTCTCGGTTGTCGCAAGTCTGATGAAATTCCGTGACATAATCAGAACCGTCAGTCCGAGAGCGGCAACGGCAATCAGCGTGAACAAGGCGCAGTGAAGCGGGTGTCCGCCGGCTCCCGAGCCGAGCAAATAGAGCGGATAGACAAATCTTCTGAGCTTGGCATCAATCTCCGCGGCGTTTGCGGCGATAGCCGAAATTATCGCGACCATCTTGTATGACAGCGTATAGTATCCGCCGATGAACGCGAATGTCAGCACGACAGCAATGATGTTTTTCTTCCTGAGTCTGCCTGAAACCAGCGCGACAATCCAGCCGAGAAAACAGGTCAGCGCCGTTATAATGAAGGATATGGCAACGGCAGTCACGGCGGGGAAGAAAATCTTATCAGGTGACAGCCCCGAAACCGCAACATATTTGATAATTGCGGGGACAAATACAACGGACTCATATATAAATCCGAGAAACAGAACTCCGGTCATTCTCGATGCAAGTATAACCGACGGTTTAATCGGCATTGACAGAAGAAGGTCGTTATCCTTTGAAAGATAAAGCATAGCAAAGGTGTTGAAGACCGAGCCGAATATACCGAACGCGGTTGCCATTGCGCCCATAATCGAGAAATAAGTCCGTACCATTCCCGCGGGAATAAGCGCGTTGCCGAGGGTGCTTATCATATTGTAAAACGTAAATGCCACAAACACGAGCACGCCGGCAAACAGGGCGATATACATCATCACCTGCGATTTGGGCCTTGCCTTGCCTGTTTTTCTGTCTATCAGGTAGCCGCGGAAAAGCTCCGCAAGTTGTTTTTTGAAAAGAGCCGCAAACATTATCAGCCCTCCAGTTCGAGGAAGACGGATTCAAGCGAGGCGTCTCCCTTAACGTCTTCCATTGTGCCCGAGCGTATCAGTTTGCCCTCTTTGATTATCGCGACATTGTCGCAGAGTTTCTCGGCAACCTCAAGCACATGCGTTGAGAAGAATATCGCTCCGCCGCCGTCACAGATTTCCCTCATTATTTCTTTGAGAATGTGGGACGCTTTGGGATCGAGTCCGACAAAAGGTTCATCCATAATCACGAGTTTCGGCGAATGAATAAGGGCTGAAATAATCGCAAGCTTCTGCTTCATACCGTGCGAATAGGAATTGACCGATTCGCCGAGATCGGATTTCAGCTCGAAAATATCCGCGTATTTCCCGATGTTTTCCTTCCTCTCCGAGTCGGAAAGGCCGAAAATATCGGAAACGAAATTCAGATACTGAATACCTGTCATAAAATTATAAATATCGGGATTGTCGGGAATATAGGCAATCCTTTTTTTGCATTCAATCGGATTATCCTTCAGCGACAGTCCGTCAATGATTATTTCTCCCTCATCGGGTTTAAGGATACCGACAACACTTTTGAGTGTCGTGGTCTTTCCGGCGCCGTTATGACCGATAAATCCGTAGATTTCACCTCTGCTGATATGAACAGACAGGTCGTCAACGGCTTTTTTATCGCCGAAAGTTTTAGTCAGATGTTCAATCCTGAGCATAACATTCTCTCCTTTTGCTGTCAGGCAACGTTGTTATCTTCTGGCATTACCAGCGCTGCAATAATATAGATAAGCACTCCGCTTCCTCCGGCAAGTGTAAACAGGGCAAGAACCAGACGGACAATTGTGGAATCCACTCCGAGGTATTCGGCTATTCCGCCGCAGACTCCGAACAGTTTACGGTCTGAACTGCTTTTGCAAAGTTTTTTATTCATTTTATTATCTCCTTTCATTCGGTTTACTGTATTGTATCACAGCATACGGTCTTTATAAATGTTTCAAAAGGCAAAATAAGCTTCCTATTTCTCCGTTTTTTGAAAAAAAAACAGAATTTTTTTATATTTAATGCAACAAAACCGCGTTTATATGACACTGATAAGCAAATAACGGAAAACCAATCCCCCGTTTCAGGAGGCAAATACAATGTTTACAACAAATGAAAACTATACTCCCGATTATAATTATGAAAGAATAACAGATATAACACCCGCCGCAATCCGCAGAATGGGAGTCAAGGCAATCGCACTTGATCTGGATAATACCGTTCTGCCCTACGGCTCTCTGACTGTTGACAGTAAAGTCGTCAGATGGGTAAAGACAATGGAAAGCGCCGGCATCCGCGTGGCGGTTGTTTCAAACGCTCTCGCAGCGAGAACTTTCATTATTTCAAGACAGCTCGGTAAAATCCCGTTTTATCCGCTTTCACTCAAACCCCGCACTTACGCCCTGAAGTTCGCCGCGAAAAAGCTCAACGTAAGCTTAAATGAAATCGCAATGATCGGCGACAAGATATCAACCGACGTCGCGGCGGCAAACAGAGCCGGCTCGGTAGCGGTCAAGGTGGAGCCCATAAAGGAAGTCCCCTCATTCAATATTCTTATTCCGAGAGTTATTGCTGCTCTTTCGGCATCAATAATAAAATAACATCCTTACAAAGCAAGGTCCCTGCAATTACCGGTTGCAGGGACCTTGTTGTTTGTATCATTCTGCGAATGTGAAGGCTCTTCCGCCGGGCTGTGAAATACCGGAAACATTGCCGTTTTCATCCCTGTCGATATTGAAGACATATTTCGCCGC
>JAEEGL013664516.1_pt1 | contig 12819 bp, 8 predicted proteins | sample 9134231 | NCBI WGS metagenome assembly JAEEGL01 (sample SAMN16246548, study PRJNA631951) | gut metagenome | biome: gut microbiome; feature: rumen; material: fiber-attached | host: Bos | place: Iran: Karaj | collected 2018-10
ACTGGGTGATCTTCCGTTTTGACGAGGGCTTTGAGACCGCGAATTATCCGTTTATTGCGTTCAAATACAGACTCGGCTACGGCCAGAGCATCCGCAATACCAACCACTTCTATTCGATCAACGAAGTCAGCGGCGGTCCCGACGGCAAAGAAGGCCTCTGGTCTGACATTACATGGACGTCCGACCTTGACTGGCATACCGGCACGCTAAATCTCGCGGAGCAGTTCACGGCGGCGGAAGGCGCCTGGACCGGCATCCGTTTCCCCACACCGGATACCAGAGACGGTGAACTGGCGATCGCGTGGCTTGGCGCGTTCAAGAGCGAAGAAGATATCGCCAAGTATGACGCCGCGTTCAACGCCTCGTACGGCAGCCAGCTCGTCAAAGCTGAAAAGCCCGAAGAGAACGACAAAGAGGAAGATGTTCCGATCCTTGACGATGAATTCGACGAGATGGTGCTGGACTTCGAAGATTTCGACGACTCCGCCAGCATGGCCGGCCTTGATTACGAGATGTACGCGTACTGTGTCGGCGCTAACGGCTCCAAGATCATTGACATCGACGGGAATCTGGTCGCGAATATTTCGTTTGACGCCCTTTACTACAACGGCATCATCAAGTCCGGCGCGGGCTACACCTGCACGTTCAAATACAAGGATGACTGCACCGAAAGCAACTTCGGCGGCTTCATATTCAACTGGGGCGACGAACAGAATACCACCCGCAATCTGTTTGAGAACAACGGTCTGGAAGGCGACGGCAGAGGCTCTCTTGTAAGCCCCAGCGGCTGCGGCGTGTTCTTTATGGCTCCGAGCAAGATCAAAGTTTATATTCCGGTCTGGGATCTCGAGGCCAACAAGAAGTCCTACATTTCCACGATCATTGAGACCGACGTTGATTTCAAGACCAACTTTGTCAATATCAAAGTCGAGGACAACGGCACCGATACCGTTACCGTCACCGCCAACGATACCGTGCTCTTCAAAGTCGTGTACGACGATCCGGGCGTCATCAACGCGGCGCTGGGATACAGTGAAGGGTATTACAGAAACACGAAGATCGTTGACGCTTCCGGCATCGAACTGGCCGCCTCCACCAGCGCGCTCTTCTCGAAATATAAGAGCTTCGGCTGGGCCGGCCGTGCGCACGGCACATATGTTGACGACATCCAGATCGTAAACAAGAAGTAATAAGTTAACTTTTTAAATCGAACGGCGTGTTTCCGAAAGGGAGCACGCCGTTCAGGCTACACTGAAAGGTGACGTAGACTATGGATGCGAAAAAACTGACCGGGCTGCTGCTGGTGCTGTGTGTATTTGTTTCGCTGTTTGCCTGCAATAGATCGAGCGAAACGGAACCGTCCGCGGAAGCGGGTACTAAAGCGCCTGCGACCAGGACTCCGAATTCGGGGATCGTGACAATGTCTCCGGACGGTGAACCGCCGGAGATCAGCGGAACGGTCAAGTTTACATATAACCGCGGAACGACTGAAAACAAACGTCGCGCTGCAAATGCGTATATTGACGCGTTCCGCAAACAGTATCCGGATGTGGCTGTTAAACGCGATTACTCCACCTCCGAAATGAGAGCGCGTATTGCCGGCGGAGATATCGGCGACGTGTTCTTTTTTGACGACGCGTCCGTGTATGAGTATGCCGTGACGCAGGATGCGCTGATGCCGTTAGAGAACTGGATGGGAGTGCTGGGTATTTATCCTGACAACGTCTACAATAACATCTTTAACACCGGGGAGGTCAACGGGCATCTTTATTATGTTGCCAGCGACTATATACACCCCGTGTTTATTTACAACCGCGACGCATTGACGGTGATGGCCCTGGACAATAAAGTCAGACCGGACTGGACCTGGTCCGATTTTCTCGCACTTTGCGAAGAGCTCAGCGCCGGCGGCGATTTTTACGGCGCAGCGCTGCCGCTGGACGACGCGCTGATATTCACTTCCTTCATAAGCGCATATACCGGAGGCAGCAGCTGGTACAGTATCGGGAATCGCAGAGTTGACCTGACTTCCGGGGATATGCTTAAGGCGCTGGAAGAGGCGCTTGATGCGTGCAGGGCCGGCTTTATAAACATCGGTTTAAGCGGCGGTTTTGATGGCAGAGAACCGGTCTTCAATTATACGACGTATCCTGCGATCGATGAAGCGGCGCGGACGTACGATATGAGATCAGTCGATTGGGATCTGATCAATCTGCCGTTGTTTGACCATCCGTCGGTCAGTGTCGGTTCGTCCGGTGTGGGTGTGTATAAATACACCGATAATCCGGGCGCCGCGGCCGCGTTCGCGTTGTTTTTCTACACACGGGAAGGTCAGCGCGCGTTCCATGGTCAGACCGGCGGATCTGTACCGGTCCTTGCTTCGCTGAAGAACGATTATTGCTGGAGGCATGCGGAAGACGCGTGGGCCGACAAGAACTGGGATGCCTGCGTTTATGGAATAGACGAATATGCTTATATTGGCCGGTTCGAGTGTATTTTTCCGTATGAGATCGCGGAACTGTTCACGAACGAACTGACCGGTGTGCTCACGGATGCACTTAATGGCACCGTACCGCTTAAAGAGGGTATGGCACAGCTTGAGAAAAAAATAAACGATAAATGGGCTTTGCTCTGACAAGAATAATCTGAAATGTTTACTTTGCTTATTCTTTCATTGATTTTTGCTCCGCCGATCGTCACGGTCGCGCTTTCGATCCTGAGATACCGGGAAAAGAAAGAACGGGACAGTTCCTGGGGAGCGCTACGGGATTCATCATACCTCTGGTGGATCATAATCTTTATAGTGATCGACACTCTGTGGGTCGGAACTGTAGTATATTTGCTGTGCCGAGACGATGCGAACTGGCAATACCGCACATGCTATATACTGCTCGGGATCCTGGCGGAACTTGCTGCTATCGGATTCATGACGCAGTGGATCACGCGGAAGCGGTTCCTGGTCTGGTGCGGCGGCCTGGTCGCCGGCGTGGGTCTGCTGATCGGAGTCGGGGTGTATAATTACCATCTGGATCAGACCTCGGTGAAAGAATATTTCGACTTCCGTACGTATATTCCGTTTACGGAAGGCAGCCTGGTCAAACACGCGGACGATGCGGCAACGCTGCACTTCGAAGACGGTGACGACCTGCCGCGCATGGACGGGGCCACGGCGCTGTATCCCGTTTACGCCGCGTTCGCGCAGGCAACATACCCAGGCTCTCTGGCGCAGAAAGACAAAGAGGAGATTGAAGAACTCATTGACTGCACCACGACCGGGAATGCGTATGAGCGGATCGTTGACGGCGAGTGCGACATAATATTTGTGGCCGGTCCCAGCAAAGAACAGGAGCAATACGCCGCGAGCAAAGGCGTGGAACTGGAGTACATACCCATCGGCCGCGAGGCGTTTGTATTTTTCGTCAATCCAAAAAATCCGATCGACGGCCTCACGCTGGACCAGATCCGCGATATTTATTCGGGCAAGGTCACCAAATGGAATCAGCTGGGCATCAAGGGCATGGGCAAAATAATGGCGTTCCAGCGCGAGTCCGGGAGCGGCAGCCAGACCGCCATGCTGCGTTTTGTGATGAAAGACGTGAACATGATGGCGCCGAAAAAGGAGACCTTTTCCGACGGAATGGGCGGCATTGTCGAAGAAGTATCCGCATACCGGAACCACCGCGGCGCCATCGGGTATTCGTTCCGGTTTTACACCACCGAACTTATGAGCAGTTTCAACGTCAAGCTGCTTAAGATAAACGGCGTTGCCCCCACGCTCGAGAACATCGAGAACGGCTCGTACGCGCTGGCGTCAACGTTTTTCGCCGTTGTCCGCTCCGACGCGAGCGACAATACCCGCGCGCTGATCGAATGGATCTGCGGCCCGCAGGGGCAGGCGCTGGTGCGAAAGACGGGATATTCGCCGCTGGGGAATTAGATTTTAGTCCTGAGTAGAATTAGGGAATTAGGCTTAGTGCCTGAGTAGAATTAGGGAATTAGAGAATTGCGGTATCGCCGGCGGCGATGAATTGCCCACAATTCCTTAATTCCCTAATTAATTAGAGATAAAAGCCTAATTAATTATAGATAAAGGCCTAATTTTTATTGTAGATTTCTACCTCGGACAGCTGGAACAGGTGGCCGTCGTTGAAACCTTTCTGTTCCCGCAGTTTATATGCGTATATGCGCACGTAGCGGGCGGTGTAAGTATTGTCCAGTTCGCAGAACGTCGGTTCGCCCTTGGAAGGGAGATCCGGCGTTTCGCATTCGTATATTGCCGTAAAATCTTTGCCGTCGTCGGAGATCTCGATGCGGAAGTTTAAGGGGAAGTATTGACCGTCGCCGCGGGGATACAGATCCACTTCGTTGAACTGCCGCGCCGCGCCCAGATCGATGCGGATCCATTCCACACCGTCCTCGGTGGCGTGGCGGTTCAGTGCAGAGCTCCAGTTGGAGGAGCGGTCGCCGTCGGTGATGTGGTTCTTGCTCCAGTCGCCGCCCAGATCGCTGGAGACTTTGACGGAGCGGCCTTCGGCCATGTTGGCGTTGGGGTCGACGTCGCCGGGATCTGCATAGTATTTACTATTGTCCGGGGCGGGAATGCTGCCGTCGTCGTTGTAAATTTCAAACTCAGCGAGTTCAAAACCGCCGTCGGAGCTGCCCTTGGTGACGTTCAGGCGCACATAGCGGGCCTGCTGCGGCGCGAACGAAAACATGGGGATCGCGGTGTATGCGCCGGTATAATCGACCTCGGCGTGTACTTCGATCCAGTTTTCGCGGTCAACGGATACCTCGATCGTGAAGTCCCGCGGGAAAGTCTCGCCGCGCGTGTATTTGGTGCCGACGGGGTAGAGGTCAACACGGTTGACCTCCGTCACTCTGCCCAGATCGACCTCCACGTAACCGGTCTTGCCCGGCGCCTGATAACCGCGCGCGGTGGCGATCAGGCAGTCGCGCCGGCCGTCGGTGACGCAGTACGCGTAGCAGCCGCCGCCCGGTTCAACGTCTTTCACCGCCACGGTTTTGCCCTTGGCCAGATTCTGCGGATCGGCGTCGATGACGCGGTCGACGAAGTTGTCGTGCTGTCCCGCGGCCAGCAGCACGAAGCCGCCCGGCAGGAAATCCAGCGTGACCGAGCCGGAGGAAATGTCAAGCTCGCGGTACTCTCCGCCGCTGCAGTCGTACAAATGTGTGAGCGGCTTGGTGACGCTGAACTCGCAGCGCCGGGAGTTGGTGTAGTCCTTGTTCACGATCATCACATAGTCGCGGCCGGTCTCGCGGTCTTCCATCAGCGAGACGATGAAGCCGTATTTGCCTTCGGGCGGGGTATACAGCGGCACGTCGGATCTGGTGCAGTAGTCGATATCGCTTTCATTGCCGTTGGTATGGTACACTTCCAGCGCGTCCAGACGGCGCAGCAGGCGGCCGACGCGCAGAATATCCGCGTCGATTGACTTCACATCATCGTATATCGAAGTCTTTTTGCCGTAGGGCGAAATGATCGCGTAGTCTTTTTCATCGCAGAAGCCGGTTGTCCACCACGTGAAGTAGGTCATGGATTTGAGTCCGTATGCCAGCCCTGCGGAAGTGTGGTAGCGGATCTCGCCGCCGTTGGTGCGGCGGAAATTGCCGCCTTCGCCGATGGATTGGATATAGAACGCTGTGGGCACGTCGTACTTGAGCCCGATCTCGCGGAACAGGTTCAGGTTGTAGAACATATCGGGGTCGCCGCCGTAATACGGGAACGGGTACTGGTCGTACGACAGGTAGCCGAAGTTTTCTTTGCCGGTGGCCACGATGGTGTCTTCCACGAAGCCCTGATAGTTTTCGAATACCCAGGTGGCGAAGTAGGGCAGGAAATTGAGGCGGGGCATCAGGCCGCATTTAGTGATAGTCGCGCAGACTTTGGCGTAGGTCCAGGGCTGCGCGGGTTCGTCAATAACGTGGATGCCGCTGATAACGGGATTTTTAGCGAGCTCGGTGAGGTACTCGGTGAGCTTGGATTCCGACATGTTCATAAGGTTCTTGCCGTCAACTCCGCACGAATACACGATCTTGATCCCGCGCTCGCCGGCAAGCTTCAGCTGCAGGTCGGAGACTTCTTTGTTGATGGCGCCGTCGCGGTTGGTGATCTCGATGAAGGTGATGTTGGCGTCGCGGATCCAGTCGTACTGTTCGGCCGTGGTGAAGTCGTGGGGCGGTTCCCAGAAGATGCCGATCTCGATGTTGTCGCCGTCCGTAGGGAACACATTCAGCGCCGGGTCTTCTTCGGGATCTTTCGGGGCGTTTGGGTCAACGGTCGGCTGCGCTTCCGAACCGCTCCCGTATTTCTCGGCTTTGCCGCCGTCCTTGCTGCAGGCGCTGAACACCGCCAGCATGCCGGTCAATACCGCCAGCACGGTCAATAACACGATCTTAACATCAACACTGCGCTTCATCATTATCCGCCCTCTTATCCAATTAATTGCGAAGCGTTCTCCCGCTTCGCCGCTTACAGAAGCATTATACCACTTTTTGCCCGAATTGTTAAACGCGGGTCTGACCCCATGTTTAAAAATGAGGTCTGACCCCGTGCTAAAAAAAGCGTTGAATCTGGCCCGGATAAATGGTATACTGAAAATGAGTTAATTGCCCGAAAAACCGGGCGGAAAAGAGGTATATTATGCCAGTTGAGAAAAAAGCACGGATCATTCGAATAATCGTATGCGTCGCGGTCCTGGCGGTGTTTCTTACGCTGGGCTTCCTGACGGGACTCCTCAAATGGAACGGATTCGGCAACATCAAAGTAAATCTGAGCACATTCTTTAAACTGCTTATAATGGTTGCCGGCGTAATCGCCGTTGAGACGCTGATCGTCTTCATACTTGAGCTCATCAAACCCAAGAGCCACCGGCTGTCAACGGTATTGACGATACTGGCCAGCGTGATGAAATACGTCGCCGCCATCGTGATACTGTGCTGGGGATTGTCCATCATCGGCGTCAACGTTTCCACCATCGTTGCCAGCGTCGGGATCGTCGCGTTAGTCGTCGGCTTCTCGGCGGAGAGCCTGATATCCGACATGGTGACCGGCGCGTTCATGGTGTTTGAGAACCAGTACAATGTAGGGGACATCGTCGAAGTCGGCGGGTTCCGCGGCACCGTGACGAACATCGGACTGCGTACCACGTCCATCACCGATCCGGGCGGCAACGTCAAGATCGTCAACAACTCCGCGATGAAAAACATTCTGAACCGCTCCGACAAACCCTCCCGCTCGGGCTGCGAGATCGCCGTGCCCTACGGCACCGATTTTGAGTATCTGGAGAGCCGCATTCCCGACCTGCTTCAGGAGATCTATCACAATCACGAAGATTCCATGAAAGCCCCGCCGGTATATCTGGGCGTCAACGAACTGGCCGACAGCGGCGTCATTCTGAAATTCGTGGTGGAAGTGGAAGAGAAAAACATATTCTTCGGCTCCCGTACGCTGAACCACGATCTGCTGCTGGGCTTCAAAAAGCTCGGTGTCGAGTGCCCGTTCCCGCAGGTCGATGTGCACAATATTCCCGCAAACTGACCGTTCCCGCCGTCTGAAAAGAGGTGATTCGCGTGGCAGACTATTATTCTGACAACGAATACCATATTCCGAGGCTGGCTCTGGACGAACCTGTTCCGATGGAAGAACACATTCCCGTCGAGGTTGACGCGGTCAACGAAACTTCCGGCACATTTGACGAGTACAACGAAAACTACGTCGGCCCGCTGGAAGCTTCCAGCGATGAGGAGATCGCCCGCGCCGAAGAGAAGCGCCATAAACGGCTGAAGCAGATGATATTGCGGCCGGTCGCCGCCATACTGGTCGGCGTGACAGCAATAATGGCATCGTTCGGCGTTGACCTCTTGGGCCTGGATTATCTGCGCAATGATTACATTGACAGTTTTCCCGTGCTGCCCAACCCGGATCCGGACTGGGAAGGGAAGTATGACTGGTCGCGGGATTCCGGCCAGTATTTCGGTCCGGAACTCTATTTGCGCTATTCCATTGAAATGGAGAACGGGGATTATTACTATGGTTATATTGTAAAAGGAGCCTCCTGGGAGCAATATGATCCGGATACTCCGGTCACCGAAGGCCCGGAAGACGGTTCGCTGCGCTACGATAAGGCGACCAATACGCTTACACTCAACAATTTTAAGGGCTCGCTGATCGAAGCAAATATGATGGGCAATGCGTTCAAGATCGAAGTGCTGGGGGACAACCAGGTCGACTTCATCGAGATCTGGGGCGCGGGCCACTCGGGCAGCGTCACGTTTACCGGCAACGGCACGCTCACTGTCGGCCGTAAGATGAACCCGGACGAAGAGCATTATGATGGCGGCATCGTCCTGATGGGCGAGATGGGCGTCACGGGAGAGTTTGCCTGTGCCTGCCTGATGGTCGACCGCGAGGTCACACTGGATATACACGGCTCACCTGCGATCGCGATCGAATCCACCGCTATGGAGAAAGCGATATACTATCTGGATCCGATCAAAATGACCGGCGGCACTATTTTAGTTCAGTCATCGCAGGAGGATCGCCCGGACGAACCTGATCACCATGAGCCGGTGTGCTACTACGTTACTATCGCGGACGCCGACGGCAATCCGTCGGATCATGTAATATTTGCGCCGGGCAAGTAAAAATCAATTACCGTTAACGATTCGGATATATTCCTCCTTGGGGATCATCGGATGCTCAAGGAGGTTTATTGTTTCCGGAGAGAGTGTCAGATTGCGGGCATATTCCGCGCCTGCCTGTTCGAAGCGGGCCAGGAGCGGGTCGGCAACGACAGCTGCCGCCGGCACGTTCAGCATCGGCGCTTCCGGGACGCAGACGATGGTCAGGTTGCCGAAGCATTGACGGCACTGCAGGCGCAGGCTGTCGAAATTGCCCTCCCAGTCCGGAAAGCCGCAGCCGCATATGACCAATGTGTGCAGTTTTGAAAAATCCGCAAGCGCTTCGTGGCGAACGGTGCCGTTGTCCTCCTGTATCATTTTCATTTTGATCAGCGGGATCGTGCGGTCCAACACGGCTTTCAGATGCGACGGTATGCCGTAGCAGTACAGCGGAAAACTCCAGATGATCAGATCCGCGGCCCGGTACAGGTCGAGGATCGCGTTCTGACCGTCGTTGATCACGCAGTGGCCGTCTCCCTGCTGCCAGCACCCGAAACAGCCGCGGCAGGGGGCAATGTGTTCATCGATGACGTTGACGATCCGGATGTCATTGTTCGACTCCGTCGCCCGGTCCAGGCCCCGCAAAAAGGCTTCGGTCAGCCGGAACGTGTCGCTCTGTTTTTTGGGGCTGCCGTTTAAAACAAGTACTTTCATAACTGCTCAGCTCTTCCTGGTGAACCACACCAGCATGTCGTCCTCGCCGCGGTTGGCGAAGGCATAATACGGGATCAGGCGCAGTTTGAATACTTCAAACGCGGACGCTTCCGCCGGGTAGTACAGCGCGCCGCCCGCTGAGGGCAATTGACGGAGGGCGGAAAGCTCCAGCTCGGGCAGTCCGGACGGACCCGCGGGCAATATGTCGGCGGAGCCGACCGCGTCGGGAGAGAGGGTGAGCGTACGGAGGTCAACGCCGCCATTGTCCTGTGCCTCCGCGCAGTATACCACCGGACCGCGGGTGACGGCAATTTTGCCGGCGTTGTCCCAGACGCGGCTGTCGCTGGCGATCGCGGTGACGGGCATGTCGAAGTCAACGGTAACTGCATTGTCCGCGAACACCGCGTAGCCGTTTTCCACCGTATACGCCGCGGATGCCGCAAAGTGCCGGCACCAGCCCGGAATGCGCACGTGCAGTTTTGCGGCGCCGTTTGCCGTGATCTTTATGCGCCCGGTGAAAGGGTAGTCCGTCTCGGTGCGGATCTCGACGCCGCCGGCTTTGGCGGTGCCGGAAGCGAATTGGTTCACATATATCTCATCGCCATCCACAGCGTACACATAATCGCCTACAGACGCCAGCAGCCGGTTCAGATTCGGCGGGCAGCACGAGCAGCCGAACACTTTTACGCGCTGCGTGATGGGCAGCCGCAGCTGGTTCGCGGTGGCTTTGATCTTGTAGTGGTTGCGGAGATTGATCTCCAGCGGATTTTCGTAGAAGAAGCAGTCACCGGACAGCGACAGACCGGAGATCACGCCGTTGTACAGCAGCCGCTCGATCACGTCGGCGTACCGCGCGTCCTTTTCCAGCAGGAACATCCGCTGGCTGAAATAGATCAGCGCGATACCGGCGCAGGTCTCGGTGTACGCGCTCTCCGGAGGCAGATCGTACGGGATCGTGAACGCCTCGCCGTAGCAGGTGGAACCGATACCGCCGCTGATGTACATTTTGCGGGTGACAATATCTTCCCACAGCATCCGGCAGGATTCCGCCATCGCTTCATCGCCGGTCTCGAGAGCGTAATCCGCCATCGACGCGTAGAAATAGCAGGCGCGCACGCTGTGGCCCACGGCTTCCCGCGCTTCCCTCGGCGGTACGTCCTGCTGGTATATTCCGTATATGCCGCCCGCGATGGGCTGATCGAGCGTATTGGCGCCGCGCTGGTCAACAAAAAACTTCGCCAGCGTCAGATACTTCTCCTGCCGGGTGCAGCGGTACAGCCGGAACAGCGCCAGCTCGATCTCTTCGTGGCCGGGCGTCTGGAACGCGGCCGAATGCTCCACGCGGAAGATTCGGTCCACCAGATCCGCATACTTCATCATGATCTTCAGGAACCGGTCGCGGCCCGTGGCTTCATAATACGCCACCGCGGCTTCGATCAGGTGGCCGCAGCAGTACAGTTCGTGGTTGCCCCGCACTGTGAAGCGATTCTGCGGTTCAATAGTGGTGTAGTAGCTGTTGACGTAGCCGTCCTCCCACTGATTAGCCTCGATGGCATCGATCACCGATTCGATCCGCGCGGTCAATTCCGCATCCGGATGCTTGGCCAGCACGTACGACGCGCCTTCGATCCATTTAGCCACGTCCGAATCCCAGAATATATGCGGCCGGTCCGGTTCGCCCTCTTTCCAGGTGCAGGAAAAAGCCTTGACTCTGCCGGTCTCGTTGAAGCGGTCATACACCGCGCCGATCGTCACTTTTTCGTTGAGCTGCTCGATCTTTCCGAGAAAGCCGCCTTCAATTTTTACATCGGCAAATCCGATCTGTTTCATACTCATATGCGCACCTCCGCGCAGGACTTTTTTGTTCATTTATCAATATAACACAACAGAGCAGAACAATGCAAACAACAAGTTTTAACAAGTTTTAAGCTGCAAGTTTTAAGTTTTAAGTTGATGATCCGCTTCCTTAACTTAAAACTTATAACTTAAAACTCATAACTTATAACTTGTAACTAATTTGTTGACACTTTTTCCGCTCCGTGATACAATAACTGTCGCAGCAGGCAAGCGCTGCAGACATTCTTTGCGACTGACGGATCAGTGGAGCACCACGCGGAACAAAGGATGAATACGCCGACCGTCTGGGCGCATTTACTTCGATGCCGGAGCAAGTGCGCTCTTATCTATTTACAGCAGGAGGCAGTCATGAAAAAAGTCGGGATCGTCATGGGCAGCGACAGCGACCTTCCGGTCATCCGGAAGACCGTGGATACGCTGAAATCGCTGGAAATACCTTTCGAAGTGCATATATATTCCGCACACCGGACGCCGGAAGAGGCGGGGAAGTTTGCCCGCACGGCCGCGGACAACGGGTTCGGCGTGATCATTGCCGCCGCAGGCATGGCGGCCCATCTGGCGGGGGCGATCGCGGCCAATACCGTATTGCCCGTCATCGGCATTCCGTGTAAATCGGCGGTGCTTGAGGGGCTGGATGCGCTGCTGTCCACGGTGCAGATGCCGTCCGGGATCCCGGTGGCTACTGTAGCGGTGAACGGCGGCGTCAATGCCGCGCTGCTGGCCGCGCAGATCCTCGCGCTGGGGGAGCCGGAGCTGTCGAAAAAACTTATTGCCCGCCGCGAGACCGACCGGATGAACGTGCTGAAAAAGGACGCGGAAGTGGAGCACAGGCTGGCGGAAGGCGATTGACACGACGCGGGCGGTACGCTAAAAAACTGTTAACAACGCAATTTGAATCACATAAATAAAAGGAGATCGTAACATGGAAAAGAAACTCGTATATTCCGGCAAGACCAAAGACGTATTTGCGCTGCCCAACGGCAATTACCTGCTGAAGTTCAAGGACGACTGCACCGGCAAGGACGGAAAATTCGATCCCGGCGAAAACTCGATCGGACTCACCATTGAAGGCGTGGGCGATGTCAATCTGCGCATGACCAAATATTATTTCGAAAAGCTCAACGCCGCGGGCGTCCGCACTCATTACGTGAAGGCCAATCTGAAGGATACCACGATGGAAGTACTGCCCGCGAAAGTGTTCGGCAAAGGCCTCGAGGTCATCTGCCGGCTGCGCGCGGTAGGCAGCTTCTACCGCCGCTACAGTGAATACATCGAAAACGGCGCGCCGCTGGACTACTACGTGGAAATGACTTTTAAAAACGATGCCAAAGGCGATCCGCTGGTGACGAAAGACGGGCTCAAGGCGCTCAAAATAATGACCGGCGTACAGTACGACGCCATCCGCAAAATGACCAAAGAGATCACCGCGGTGGTGGCGGAAGATATGAAGGCGCGCGGCCTCGAGCTGTACGATATCAAATTCGAGTTCGGCTACGACGCCGAGGGCAAAGTAATGCTGATCGACGAGATCGCGTCGGGCAACATGCGCGTTTACCGCGGCGGCGAATACATCGAGCCCATGGAGCTCTCCAAACTGTTCTTCGCCAA
>JAEEGL014767474.1_pt1 | contig 12819 bp, 19 predicted proteins | sample 9134231 | NCBI WGS metagenome assembly JAEEGL01 (sample SAMN16246548, study PRJNA631951) | gut metagenome | biome: gut microbiome; feature: rumen; material: fiber-attached | host: Bos | place: Iran: Karaj | collected 2018-10
GAAAAGAGTATTATTGGTCAGCCAAATTTAAGGATCTTTTTGGGCAATGTATTTCATTACCTGACCTGCATAGACAAGGGTTATCCGATAAACCACAATGTACTCCTGGCAGCGCCTTCTGGATCTGGTAAAACGGAGACCTACAGAGCATTAAAGAAATATTTCAATAGGGCTATACCAAGCTTGCCAGTATTTATAGTTGACGCTTCACAGCTTACTTCAACAGGCTTCAAGGGATCAAATCCAACTGAAATACTGGCTCCTTTTATAAGGCGGGATTTACAAGATGCCATTGGTCTTTGCTTTATGGATGAGTTTGATAAAAAGCTGACGCCATCCTTTGACGGTCATGGAAAGAATGTTAATGCTGAGGTGCAGGCTAATCTGCTAACTATAGTAGAAGGCTCTGAGATTACAGATGGAAGAGGGCATACCATAAATACCTCCAAAGTCATGTTTATAGGACTTGGTTCCTATGATTCTTTCAGAAACACGAGGGAAGATGATAAGAAGACTATTGGCTTTGGAACGGAAGAAGACGATGTAGCCACGGAGCACTTTAAATACTTAGAGCGAGAAAACTTGATAGAGGTTGGAGGCAGTCATGAATTAATTGGAAGATTTCCCATTATAATAAATTTTGACAGGCTTTCGGATGAAGCTATAGACAAGATAATTGAAAAAGATATCGGCTTACTTGAAAATATCTATAACTGCGATATTACCATATCCGAGGAAATGAGAGACCTTCTTAGAGAGGGCGCAAACTCCAAGTTTGGATGCAGATCAATAGATTCAAGTCTAAGAGCCATGGTCTTACAGGAGTACACAAAGAGCCTTGGAATCGAAACCGAAGGCAGCCTTGTGATTGTCCTCTCTGGGTATGAGTCTTCTCATTACTATGTTGAAACAGAGCCTGAATTGGAGCAGGCAAATGAGGAAGAAGTGATTTGTGGGGACGAGGAAGCTTCAGAGACCTTTGATTCAATATGGGAATAAAGGAAAGGCACTGTTAACCTCTGCCAATTACAATTTGGTATGTGATTACTTCATCATTGGCACATGTGAAGTAGATACTAAATCCATCATCATAGAAATAATTCATGAAGTATTCATCGCCCTCATCATATTCACATAATGGTTCACCATATGCTGCCTTTACTTCATCTACTGTGGAGCCAATTGTAATTCCCTTGGTAGTTTTGTATCTGTCAGATAAGCATTTGAATTCCACAAGTTCCTTTTGGTCGCCATCTTCTCTATAAGTAACATCTAGGTCTTCGAAAGTATCTGTGTGGAAATTCTCTGAAGCAGATGTATTTGTAGGATCGCCAAATTCTTCTGTAAGTCTTTCTAATACTGCATCACCGTCATCATATAATGAAATGCTGATATCAAACACTTCGCTTTCAATAGTAGCTTCCTTGTGTGGATCATCCGCTTTTAAACCAGTCTCAACTACTTCATTATCTAAATCTACTCCGCAACCAGAGGTTGTATTGTAAAAATCATCATTACTCTTACCGCATGCTACCATAGATAATCCCATAAGCACGGTCATTAGCACTACTAAAACATTTTTTTTCATATTTAATCTCCTTATTAAACAACTGTACCATTTGTAATAATACGGTTATAACACTGTGGATAGTCGCTGTCAAGAGCGTAATAGTTACTGCGGGGCTTTATTTTGTATTTTTTATATTCTTTTAGTATACTTACCTACATTGAAATTACCGGTCACCACTTTACCGCCTCCACCTCCACCGCCTTCCACCGCCACCATTTGGTGTGCGACTAAATATGTACACCTCCGTAGGTTATCCTATACACAGTTAAAGTTAATGTATGGGCACTTATGGAGGTGTTTTTATGAAAGGATATGTTGTTTCAGAGGGTTATATGGGATTAGTTGATGGGGAATACGAGCTTTTTGCTACAGAAGATGAATACTATGAATATGTTGCTTAAGTTTAATTATGGAAGTGATATAATATCATCAAGTGATAATACTACAAGCATGGATATCAACTGCTTTTAATAAGTGAGAGGTGGTGGGGAGTATGACTTTATTCATTAATGCATGTGTAAGAGAAGAATCCAGAACTAAGATTTTATCGGAGGCTTTACTTTCCAAACTAGGGGATTATGAAGAAGTAAAGCTTGAAAATATAGATTTTTCAAAGACAAATGAATCATTCCTAAAGAAAAGAGATTCTCTCATTGCCGCTAAAAGCTTCGATGATTCAATGTTTACCCTGGCTCGCCAGTTTGCAAAGGCAGAGACAATTGTTATTGCAGCACCATATTGGGATTTATCTTTTCCGGCAGTGCTTAAGCAGTATATAGAGCATATCAATGTCCTGGGTATTACATTTGAATACACACCAGAAGGTTTTCCAAAGGGGTTGTGTAAGGCTAACAAGCTTTATTACGTAATGACTGCTGGTGGAACTTATGTCCCAGAAGAATTTGGATTTGGTTACATAAAGTCCCTTGCAGAAAATTTCTATGGAATAAAAGAGGTAGAACTTATCAAGGCAACAGGATTAGATATCTACGGAACTGATGAAAAGGCTGTTCTTAATGATGTACTTGGCAAAACAACATGCTAGGAGGATTGCCCTATGCTTAGAAATGTAATAAAACAAGTACAAGGCTATAGGACTCAAGACGGTGCAGGTGTTAGCCTTGTAAGAGTTATTGGCTTGAAAACGGTCGAATTATTTGATCCTTTTCTTATGTTAGATGCATTTGACCATTCATTCCTTTCTCGATGACATCAAAGGAATTGGTCAGAATAATTCTTGCCAGTCAATGGAAAATCCCCAAATACTTTGCTTAACCAAGCAAGGCTCATATCAAGCCAAGCTGAGTATTCACGATTTACCATGTCATTATATCCGCTTGAGGTGTAGGCGGTGCCGAGTGATAAACCATGACCTCCGCCCTTATACATATGCATCTCAAATGGGACCCCTGCATTATCAAGAGCAGTGGCAAAGGAAAGCATGTGTTTTGGAGGAGTGATAGGATCTCCATTTAATCCAAACAAAAAGGTCTCAGGTGTATTTGAATCCACTGACTCAATAATATCTGGGCAGTTCATGGCACGTAAATCACTGTGGACAATACCTGGGTAGCCTAAGAGCAGTGCATTAGGCTTGTTTTCAAAATGAGTTGTATAGGCAGAAGCAAGGTGACCACCGCCAGAGAAACCAAGAAGAGCTAGTTTATTTTTCTCAACAAATAGGTCACTGGAGTTATTTCGTATATACGATATCGCTTTGTCCACATCTGATAAAGGCACTTCAATTGTTGCATTCTCGTCGTCAGTCTTTAGAGTGTAGCGGAGAACAAAAGCTTGATAGCCGTGAGCAAAGTATGCGCTTGCAATTGGCTCCCCTTCTCTAAAACTGCAGATTCTAAAACCACCGCCAGGTAAAATGAGAATGGCTGGAAAATTCCTGATAATGTCGAGCTCTTGGTTTGTTTCGTGGATGATTCCAGTTAACACAGCGTGTTTGCTGATCCTTTCTTCAATTAATTTCATAAAAGCCTCCAATTTAAACTAATATAATGCTCCAAATTGCAATTGTTATCATAGAAAATAGTGTAGATATAATAACCATTTTTGTAGCAAACTTCGGTTCCATATCATACTTTGCTGCCAGAATGCTTGTGGTTGCACCTGCTGGCATTGCTATTAGGATTACGACGAGTCCCGTTACTATGCTTGAAACATTGAATAATGAAAGGGCAATAAAAAAAACTAGTGGAATGATTATTAATCGATGCAGGCAATATAGTAGAACGGTCTTATCAATCATCTCTTTTATATTAATATCTGAGAAAATCATTCCAATTACTATCATTGAAAATGCAGTATTGCACGCACCGACGGTATCTATGGTATTTGTGATAGGTGCAGGTAGATTTATATTAAAAATCATAATTATAGAGCCGAAGATGCAGGCTAATATACAGGGATGCTTTATCACATTTTTAAAGGTACCTTTTAGATCCTTTTTATTCGAGAAGGTGGCAATGCCTTCAGTCCACATCATGATACGCTGTGGAATAAGAAAAATTGATGCAAGAAGCAGACCATAGCTATCATACAATCCTTCGGCAATAGGATTTCCAAGAAATCCTGCATTGGAACAAATTGTTCCGTAGCATAGGCATTTTCTGCGGGACTCTATTTCTTTTCGGAAAAATACCCTTCCATAAACATAGGAAAAAACTTGAACTACAATTGATAGAATAAAGATGGCAATAATGTCAGCCTGAACATTTGAGTTAAAGTCAATCATAAATGCTTTTAATATGTTACAGGGAAGGATTATATACAAAACCAAATTCGTGATTTCTCTTTTACCATGCTCAGTAACTAATCCAATCTTTTTTATAATGTATCCTGCAATTACTAGGAGAGAAATGGTTAATTGTAAATTTAATACATTTGACATTTTTCTGCCTCCAATATTCTTCGTTCGATAATTGAATTATAAAACAGTTGGCGATATAATGATAATTAATAATACTGTTAATTATATTAGTTAAACTTATGAGGGCAAAATGATATCCAATTTAGAATATTATAAAGCATTTTATTATACGGCAATGTTGAATTCATTCTCAAAAGCCGCAGAGAAAATGTATATTTCCCAGTCAGCGGTGAGCCAGTCTGTCAAGAAATTGGAAGATGAATTAGATTGCCAATTATTTAATCGAAATCGTCAACAAATCCAACTTACAGATGAAGGGACGGTTTTATTTGAAAGCGTTAAAAAAGCGTTTGTAGAACTTCAAGAGGCTGAGCAGCAGGTAAAAAAATCAAGAGAATATAAGTCTAAAAAGTTATTTATTGGAGTGACGGAAACAGCATTTTATTATGGCTTTTCTGATTTTATTAAGGAATATAGTAGAGTTCATCCGGAGGTGCAGATTAATACAACTGGCTCTAACTCTGCTGAATTACTTGAGCTTTTATTAAAGGGAGAAATTGATTATGCTTTTGTTATTGCAGGAGACGGCATAGATAAAGATAACAAATATGAAAAGCTACATTTCCAAGAACTTAGAAGAATCCAAGATATTGTGGTTGCTCCGGAAAGCTTTAAAATAAAGAAAAGACATAAGTATGCTTTGGAAGAACTTATGTCTTTTCCGATGATTTCTGTGGATGCGAGCAAGAATGTTAGAGGCATAATTGATGAGCACTTTGCATCAGAGAGACTGATTTTTAATCCTCAATTTATTGTTAACAGCATGAGTCAAGTCCTTCAGTACATAAAGGATTCATATGGAATAGGAATCATGCCAGAGGAGTTTTTTAACAAAAATCAATCTGATAATCTCGTTAAGGTGAATTTGATCCATCCATTTCCAGAACGCAAGATTTATTTTGTATATCCCCAAAAGGTGAAAGTATCCGAGGAGGTATTGAAATGTCTTTAGTATATGGAAGGTAAACGTTAGGCAGCGAAACAGTTTAGAATTCTAAAGTAAAAGAGCTGCCTGCAATATTTATAATTGTCATCTATACTACTAGAGCGACTTTTTGCAGTTTTTTCATATATGTTTTGTATAATCCGAAGTTATAAGACATTTTTTATATTTTAAGGATTAAGAGACATGGCAAAGCATTTGATTGCAGATCTTTATGGCTGTGGGGAAATAATTGATAATTCCCAAGCTATTATCGACGCTGCCCATAAGGCAATTGAATATGTAGGTGCAGAGATTGTGGAAGAATGTGTGCATGTATTTGAACCTATCGGTACTACCTACTTCGCTGTAATCTCTACCTCTCATTTTTCAGTGCACACCTGGCCTGAGTATGGGTATGCAGCAATAGATATCTTTTCCTGCACCGATGGTGTGGTGGACGGAATCGCAGAAAAGCTAAAGGAATTATTTGAAGCAAAGGAAATAAAAATACAAATACTGGAACGAAGTATAAACGATGCACCATAAACTATTTTACCTGTTGTGGGGAAATCAATATGAGATTCAACGAAATACGAGATATACAGGTGGGTACCAAGCTTAAAGTAGATGATATGCGAGGCACTGTAATCGGATACATCAACTATAAGGCCATGAAAAAAAACGAAAGATGGACTGAGTATCGTCTTAGAACTCTACAAGGCGAGCATTGGCTTTCAATAGACAAGCAATCAAGCGAATACTCACTGTCATGGCCTGAAAAGGATGTCAATGGTGACATAGGTCCTGAGTGGCATGAGGTTGATAGGGGTATTGAGATTGTTGTGACTGTTGTCGGAAATGTTGATGTTGACCCTAATGAACGAGCACGGTTCATAGAATACGAGGACGACACCGAGGAAAAAATTCTTTCAGTGGAAAAATGGTCAGATGGCACTGAATACTCCAAAGGTGAATACCTTGATTTAGATGAAATAGAAATAGTTGGCCAACAAAGTGCATTCAGTAAATTCGTCTTTAATCATATTAAAGAAATTTCCGTATGGTTGGCTTGCATATTATTTTTTGGATCACTCATAGTCATGATCCAAATCCAGGAAAGAAGGGCAATAGCAACCTACCTTAGCAACTCAGAGTATTACACTTATATTACTTCGATTACTGGAACTGAGGATGATAAGGCAGATGTGTATGCCTTCACCAAATTCTACGGAGGCAGTTCAAGCACCTCTTTGGTAAATCACTCATGGGGTGACACTACCGATGATGTTGCGAAGGATATTATCAATGAGATAGACGGCAAGGTGGAAATCGTTACTCAAAAGGATAATGTAGATAATAATGAAATCGGTATAGTTACGAAATATGAGTATTGCCTTGTATATCACCCAGAGGATGATGAAGACAAAGTATATGTGCAGATTTCGAACAGAAGGTATAATTTCTTTTCTAAAACCTCTCCATACAAAAGTTCTCACAGTACCAACATGTGGTACAGAAAACATTATTACAGCTCTTCATATGAAAAGGATAGTAAACGATATAAAGCCGCAGAGTCGCCATATCGTAATTACGATGGAGACACCATTTATATAGGCGACAGTTATTATGACTTTTATGCTGAATCAGTCAGACAAGATAGTGTTGGTACAAGAGATTCATCAAGCGGTGGATTAGGAAGTGGAAAATAGCTAATGGCTTGGAGGACGCAAAATGATTATATTAGAAATTTTGATTTATCTATTAGTTGGTCTGGTAGTTATGATTGTTGGTTGCTTCATAATTGATTTGCTTGTTCCTGTGGATTTTCCAAAGGAAATCAAGGCTGGCAACAAGGCTGTGGCCTGGGTGGAAGCCGGCATCTATACAGCGTTAGGATTCATTATTCGTACCGCCATCATATCCATTGAGCTGTCTGAGCCAATCTCATTAAAGGCTGGACTGATTGACACGTTAATCTATTCGGGCGTCGGTTTGGTGGCGCTTATTATTGGCTACTATGCTGTTGATATTGTAAACAGAGCCTTCAACATCAAAGAGGAATTAAAAAATAAAAACGAAGCTGCAGGCATTATGATTTTTGGAATCTTTTTAGGAATAGCATTTATTGTAAGCGGCGTTATTCAGTAATATCTCAATTGGAAAGGTATTTACTATGAGCAAAAAGTACAGGGTGTTGATGCTAACCACACTGATAATATCTGGCTGCTCCATGTGTTACGAGCTTATAATAAGTGCAGTCAGCTCATATCTGTTGGGAAATAGCACACTTCAATACTCTATAACTATAGGACTATATATGGCATCACTTGGTCTCGGGTCCTATATATCTAAATATTTCTCTAAAAACCTGTTTAAGATATTCGTCAGTATTGAACTTGGAATAGGTATCATTGGAGGAATTAGTTCACTGTTGCTTTTTTTAGCAAATATCTACGTGTCAAATTATGCCGTGGTTATGTACATAGAGATTATCATAATAGGCACTTTTGCTGGTGCCGAAATCCCTATTATGACACGAATCATTGAGCAGGATGAAAACAATCTTAAGGTAACCATAGCCTCCATTTTTAGCTTCGACTACATTGGAGGATTGGTTGGCTCTGTTGCTTTCCCATTGCTATTACTGCCTAAACTTGGTTATTTTTCAACCTCATTCCTATGTGGTATGTTAAATATAATTGCCGCACTTATCATTATGCGAAAATTTGATTATAGGATTCAGGGAATAGGATATTTTAGATTATTAGCAAGATGTCTTGTAGTTCTGATGCTTGTGGGAATGATTTTTTCAGATGATATTTCTGAGTCCATAGAAGGTGGATTGTATAGGGACCGTGTGGTACTGGTTGAACAGACACCTTACCAGAAAATCGTAATGACTAAACACAAGGATGACGTAAGACTCTACATTGATGGTAATTGCCAGTTCTCTACGGCAGATGAATACAGATACCATGAAGCATTAGTTCACATTCCAATGAGCGTAGTAACCAGCCACAAAAATGTGTTGATTCTAGGTGGCGGAGATGGATTGGCAGTAAGGGAAGTTCTCAAATATCCTGATGTAGAAAAGATAGACTTAGTAGACCTGGATTCGGAAATGATTCGTATATGCGGTACAAACAAAGACATAACTGCAATAAATGAAAATAGCCTTTCCTCAGAAAAGCTTTCTATTCACAACATGGATGCCTACAAATATCTGGAGGATACTGATGAGAAATATGATGTGATTATTGTGGATTTACCGGATCCCAATACGGAAGTCCTTAATAAGCTTTATTCAAATATATTCTACAGAATGTGCAACGGAACTCTAAAGGATGATGGGGTGATGGTTGTTCAATCCACCAGCCCCTACTACGCCAAGGAAGCATTTTGGTGTATCAACAAGACCATCCAGAGCGAAGGCATGTACGTAAAGCCATACCATGTAGAAGTCCCTGCATTTGGAGACTGGGGCTTCAATATGGCAAGCCGCAAGCCGCTACCAGAACAGATAGATATAGCTGTAGAAACCAGATTCCTCACCGAGGATAATATACAATCTCTATTTACATTTGGCAAAGATGAGCTGGCGGACTATGTGTCAATTAATAGGCTTACCAGGCCTACACTTATGGATTATTATAACCGGGCTGAGGAAGCCTGGGATTAGAAATAACTTGAATCACTGAAGGAAAATCATCGAAGAAAATTTGAGGAGTGAATTATGGAAAACGTTAATATTGATGTCTCAGGGGATCTCAAGCAGGTTCTTGATTTTGCTGGTGACCAGATGAATATGACATTATTGAGGCCTCTGATTCAGAGATTGTCGATAGCCGTTGAAGAAAGCGCTTCTTTTTTAGAATATTTTGGTCAGAATCCTCATTATAATAAAAGGGGGTAGGAATCCTATTGCGGCGTATTTAAGAAAAATAGGCCAAGCGACTTCCTTATCAAGAGCCTGTAATTTATCCACGTCGTGGAAGATGGCTAATTCATCACGTTTACAGTATGGACAGTGACAATATCTCTGTAATGCGAGGACTTTTGTGGAACCTACAAAGCCTTTTTTAACATACTTTTGTTTCTGAATCCTGAAACTCGATATCTTTAGAAAATCTCTGGGCGCTACTTGGTATGTGTTTTTACAGACTGTGCATGTAACTGTAAATGTTGTATCTATAGAGCATTCCGCTTCAATGGTAAGTTTTCTACCTTTTATACAGTTGAAAATAATCCATGAGATACCTGAAATTGCGATGGTACCGGCGAATACGTATCTAAAAATTTCAAACATAAGATATTGCTCCTAATTTGCTAAATCAACTATAGAGCTATTATACTAGCATTTGAAGGAAATTTTATGAACCAGCTTGAGATAACAGACTTTCTTCTTTTGATTAACAAGAGGAGGAGACCAGCTATTAATAATGGTCAAATTAGGGAGGTTGAAAATGGTACAGAAGATAATTAGAAATCCAATGTTCTTGGCTCAGAAATGTGAGCCAGCTACAGAGAAGGATGCGCAGATAGCACAGGATTTGCTGGACACACTTAGAGACAATATAGACCACTGCGTTGGCATGTGTGCAAACATGATAGGCGAGAAGAAGACTATCATTGCGATTGCTGCGGGTCCTTTTCAGTTTGTAATGATTAATCCAAAGATCACAAAGAAGAAGGGGGAGTACAAGACTGAAGAAGGCTGCCTTTCTCTAGAGGGAGTCAGACCGTGCACTAGATATGAAGAGATTGAGGTGGATTTCCATTTGCCAGTGTGACGGATACACCCCTTACAGGTGTGAAGCAGTTCGTGAATTATGGTTTCCTTGCAAGCTTGCTCTGAGATTTACAATAACTATAAGGATAACCAGGTGCCAGCAACAAATGATACCACAAATATGAGTATCAATTGTTCATAGCACAAAAGCTGATATCAAATGGACTAATCCACTTGCCAGATGTAATGAAGACGGCATATGAACTTTATAAGCGCATGGATTTTGAAGAAACAGGAAATGACCAAGGGAATGTCCAAGACAGAATATGCCATTTATACCTTAATTTTGAATAATTTACTAGCCTCTGCAAAGACTATATCTGAAGAAATTGGAAAATCAGAAAAAACGATCTATAGAGCTATTAAAAAATTGAAAGAGATGAATATTATAATACGTGAAGGCGATGACTACAACGTGGAGTGGATTGTAATTAAACAGGTATAACCAAAAGATAACAATCAAGAATAATATAGATACATGGGCTTATAGGCTTGGAAAATAGCTAAAAATCGGCCTTGTGGAGGTATTTGAAAAAATGTTTCCACAAGGCTTTCTTAATGCACAGAAAAACGATATAGTAGATAAAAATGGTTTTGGGAGGAAGAATAGTTATGAATTGTCCTAAATGCGGAAAAGAAATGAGAACAGGATTTGTCGGGGAGGATGTTTTAAATGGCTTCAAGTAAAGATTATTTGGAATTCATTTTAGACCAGCTATCATCACTTGATGAAATATCATACAAGACAATGATGGGTGAATATATTATTTATTATCAGGGGAAGATTATCGGTGGAATCTATGATGATAGATTTCTTGTAAAACCAACTAAATCTGCAAAACAGATGATGCCGAACGCTCAATATGAAATACCCTATGGCGGAGCTAAGGAAATGCTTCTGGTTGACGACTTAGATAACAAAGATTTCCTGAATGAACTTTTCAATTCTATGGTTGATGAATTGCCTGCTCCAAAGAAAAAGAAATAAGTGGACGTTTATGAATAGTGAAAGAGAAAAAAGCAAACGCTTTTATGATAATTATATAGCACCAATGATTCATGAGAAGTTTTCTGAATATGAATCTAGGATTGCAGTTGGAATAGCAGGGGAAGGTTCGGATTGTTTTGGATATGATGATTTCATGTCCAGAGACCATGATTTTGGTACGGGAGTATGTTTGTGGTTAACAGAGGAAGATTTTGAAGAAATAGGATGCCTTTTGTCCATAGCGTATAATGAGCTTGCGTATCAGTATGGTGGAGAGAATCTAACTGAGAGATTACAGGAAAGACGAGGTGTAATGACCTCTAAATCTTTCTATTCAAATATTCTCTATATTGATTGTAATGTTAAGGCTGGTATCATATCTGAGGATGATTGGTTAAATCTAGAGCATAGTTGCCTAGCAACCGCAGTAAATGGAGAAGTTTTTAGAGATGACTTAGGTGAGTTTACTGCCTTTAAAAACCTTTTGCTGAGTTACTATCCAGATAAAATATGGAAAAGAAGGATAATAAATGAGTTGCACCAGTTTTCATCTAGTTTGCAGGTAAATTATGGAAGATGCATGTCTAGAAATGATGTGGTTGCTGCTGAATTGTGTCGAGCAAAGGGACTTGAGTCAGCCATGGAGCTATTCTTTTTATTGAATAGAAGGTATGCTCCATATTACAAGTGGACATATAGGGCACTAAAGGATATAGACGAAGAGGGTGAATTTTCGAAGACTTTATGTCAGTTGGCAGGAGAGAGTGTTGAAGATGGTCCTTGGAGAAATTATAGCTATTCTCCAAATAACGTCAATAAAAAGGATAAAATTGTTGCTGCAGCTGAGCGGTTGGCAGAAATGATTGTAAAGAAGTTGAATGAGAACGGTCTGATTAAGAGTAATGATTCCTATTTGGAAATATACGTTAACGAAATAATTAGGACATTATAACAACTAGTCCAGTTAGTACATTTAAAAGTCCTGTAACAGTTTTGCTACAGGACTGAAGATTAAGAACACCTGCAAGAGCGCCACAGCCCTCACCATTAGTGCTTACAACCTCAGAGTTAACAACCTTCCCATCCTCGATGTCGTATACTTTGAATTGCTCTGTTCTTCCAAAGTGTCCAAACACATTTCCATTATCATAAGTTACCGCTATTCTCATTACATTTACTCCTTTTGATTCTAATTTATTATCAAAAATAGCTTGGTTTCTATCCATCCTGAGTTGAAGAAGGCTTGTTTAGTATAGTTGGATTAGGATGATATTGTGTTATCAAAATTGGTTTTGTGGTGCATATCAAACAATGACTTGAAAAATTGTGGGCATCTGGTCACAAATTGTCAATATTTACTTAAATATCGAGAAAATCAATTTTATAATTAATGACAGAAAGTGGCCAAGAGCCCATAAATTGTCAAAAGGGGATTCAGATGTATATAAAAAGGGATAAATATCTAAATGATTTTCCTTCCCTCGTACCCCCTTTCCCCCAGAATCTACGACAATTTTGCAGTTTTTTCATAATCTTTGGATATACTTACCTAAGATTAACAAGAGGAGGAGAGAGTTATGGAGTTTCAATTCTTATATGCTATACC
>JAEEGL015329884.1_pt1 | contig 12819 bp, 10 predicted proteins | sample 9134231 | NCBI WGS metagenome assembly JAEEGL01 (sample SAMN16246548, study PRJNA631951) | gut metagenome | biome: gut microbiome; feature: rumen; material: fiber-attached | host: Bos | place: Iran: Karaj | collected 2018-10
AGGGTATTATGTGGACACAGTGGGGAAGAACACAAAAGCGATTGCAGAATATATCAAGCACCAGTTGGATGAAGATAAGATGGGAGAACAGCTAACAATGTTAGGGAAAGCCAACGATAACCCGTTTACGGGTGGCAAGTAACAGCTTTCGCAATTGGCAGACCGTATTTGCGCCTGCGAAGGCGCATGCTAGTATTCTAGGCCTATGGCCGCAAATGAAAAGCCACCGGCTAGGCCGGTGGATGTTTACTTACAGATGATCCACCACGTCAACCGGTTCCTTTCCAAAAGTCCTGTAAAGATTGTCAAGATATGCCTGATCAGAACCGTCAGATGGTTTTTCGTTGCTTTGGGAAGAATATAATTCCGCTGAAAACAGAAACGCATTTTCTGTGATTTTCTGAAGACAGTCAACAATCTTTTTCTTTTTTTCTTCCCTGTTCAGCGTGCTGACGAAGTATTCCGAACCTTCCTTTTTAAGCGGATGCCAAATCACGGTGTTTGTATCTGAACAACTTGCTTTTCCCTGCGTCAGCATACTCCATACTGCAGGTTCATCCTTTTTCAACTTATTCATCGCATCCGTCCAGACTGTCTCAAATGCAGAATTTCCTTTTTTGCTGTCAGTAACGCTTTCTTTTCCTCCGGTATCTGATCTCCTTTCTTCAGATTTCAGCACATTTTTTCCTGAAGACACAGGAGCAGCCTGCACAGATTGAAAAGACGCACCTGATAATAGGTTTTCAATTTTCTTTTCCAGTTCGTCAATACGGTCATTCAAGGCCTGATTGTCAGGATCATCCGTTCTGATACATGCCTTCAGGCAAACATTTTCAAGTGCAAGACGTGGTGATGATATATATCTCATTTCCGCTTCGGCTTTCATGAATAAATCAAGAATCCTCATAAGGCGCGTAATTGTGAATTCTTCTGCTTTTCTTCTGAATGAGTCGGCGTCTTCTTCTGTAAGATCCATAATCGCGGATATTTCATCAGGACAGCATTTGGCAAGAAGAAGATTTCGAAGATGAGAACTGATATCTTTAAGAAACACGGAAGGATCACGGCCCTCACGCATGACTCTGTCGATCGATTGAAACATTTTTGCCGCATCTTCAGATGCAAGATAATGAACAAATTCAAAAAGAAATGACTGGTCACAGGTTCCGAGTATACTGCGCACCATTTTTTCATCTATTTCAGAGCCGTAACCCAAACACATATCCAGAATACTCAAAGCATCACGCATGCCGCCTTCTGCGGCCCGGGCAATAACCATAAGCGCTCCGCTGCTGACTTTTGCACCGGCGGATTCAGAGGCCTCCCTGAGTCTTTTCTGAATGTCTGAAACAGAGATTCTCCCGAAATCGAAACGCTGGCATCTGCTCAGAATCGTTTCGGGCAGTTTTTGGGGTTCCGTCGTGGCAAGAATGAATACGATATGTACAGGAGGTTCTTCGAGTGTCTTCAGCAGCGCATTGAAAGCAGATGTGGAAAGCATATGTACTTCATCGATGATATAAACGCGGTATTTTCCATATTGGGGCGGGTATTTAACACTGTCCCGGAGATCACGAATTTCATCGACGCCGTTATTGCTTGCAGCGTCAATCTCGACGACGTCAAGGCTTTCTTCCCTTTCCATCCGCAGACAGTTGGCACATTTTCCGCAGGGATCCCCGTTTATGGGATTTTCGCAATTTATAGCACGCGCAAGAATTTTTGCCGTGGATGTTTTCCCGGTACCTCGTGATCCGCAGAAAAGATATGCGTGAGCGATTCGTTCGTTGATTACCTGGTTTCTAAGCGTTTCAATAATCGCATGCTGACCGACAACATGAGAAAAATCCTTTGGACGCCATTGCCTGTAAAGAGCATAATACGCCATTTTACTCCTCGCTTTCAGTGGATAAAGTAAGACAGGATCGCAGCTGTTCAAGCTTCTTGATTCCTATTCCTTTTACGGAAAGGATATCTTCCGGATAATAGAACGGGCCATTTTCTTTTCTTTCTTCTATCACAAAGGATGAAATGGTTTCACCGATTCCAGGCAATACACATAAATCTTCCGCTGTCCCTGTATTAAAAATACACAAATCATCAAGATGCGGCAAAGAGGCAATTCTTTTTATCTCTTTGCTGTTCTTCTCAAATTTGAATGCTTTCTGTTCGGACGGATGGAAAAAACCAGCTGCAAGCATAAGGACAGCTGTAATTGAAAGCAGGAAACCCATTGGTTTTCGAAAAGATTCAAACATTCTTCCTTACTTTCTGGCCCTGTTTTGTATCTTCAACAATATAGCCCGCTTCTTTAAGAGCATCACGTAGTTCATCACTCTTTTTCCAATCTTTGTTTTTCCTTGCCTGTTCCCTTTCAATGATCATATTCTCTATTTCTTCAGGGAAAGATTCATTTTCTTTTGCAAGAAAACCAAGAACACCGCATAAAGAGCTTAAACTGTCAAGAGCATATTCAGCTGCCTTACGGGAAGAATCTTCATTGATGGAAATATTGGCGTCACGCACGAGCTCAAAGATCGCTCCGAGTGCATCGGCGGTATTGAGATCGTCATCCATTGCGTTATCAAAACGTTTCTCATATCCTTTGACACGATTGATAAAGGATTCTTCTTCATTATTCAAAGGTTTGTCTTTTCCGTTTTTCACACAGAAGCGAAGATGATCTCTCGCCGTATACAAGCGTTTTAGGCTTGCATTGGCCGCCTCAATAAGATCGCGGCTGAAATTGATCGGACTGCGGTAATGGGAACTGAGCATAAAGAGTCTGACAGCTTCCAGATCGTATTCAGCGGAGATATCACGTACAGTAAAAAAGTTATTGAGGCTCTTGCTCATTTTCTGGTTGTCGACATTAATAAAACCATTATGCATCCAATAACGGACATAAGGTTTTCCGGTTGCGCCTTCGCTCTGCGCAATCTCATTCTCATGATGCGGAAACAGAAGATCTTTTCCGCCGCAATGTATATCAAACGTTTCCCCGAGATATTTCATGCTCATTGCAGAGCACTCAATGTGCCATCCGGGGCGCCCCGGTCCCCAGGGACTGTCCCAGGCGGGTTCTCCTGGTTTTTGAGCCTTCCAGAGCGCAAAATCTTCCGGAGATTCCTTGTCAGTTTCCACATTCAGCCGTTCGCTGGCACCTGTTTCACGTTCTTCCGATCTTTGTCCCGATAATTTTCCATAACCGGGAAAAGCAGACACACGGTAATATACATCACCGGAAGGAACGGCATATGCATGACCGTTTTCAATCAGTCGTTCAATCAGCGTAATGATTTCAGGAATGTGTTCCGTTGCTTTCGGATGAATCGTTGCGGGACGGATCCCCAACGCTGCCGCGTCCGTATAATACTCAGCAATAAACCGATCGGCGAGTTCTTTTACAGTAATGCCTTCTTCATTGGCACGCCGGATCATCTTATCATCAATATCGGTAAAATTCTGAACAAAAGTGACTTCATATCCCTCGCGCTCAAGCTGTCTGCGAAGAACGTCGAATGTAATAAACGGACGTGCATTTCCAATGTGGAAAAAATTATATACCGTCGGGCCGCATGCATATATTCCCGCTTTTCCTTCGTGAAGAGGCTTGAATTCTTCCTTTTTTCTTGTCATGCTGTTATAAATATACATTCATGATTCCTTCTTCCGTTTTTTATTCAGCCTAATTCTTATCAATGCGAAGATCCAAATAACTGCAGCAGCTGCAGCTGTATAAAGGGTCCAGGTTGAAAAGTCATAGTTCAGGCGGATTTTACCATCGTTTATCTTGGCAATATCTGATGAACTTCGGGAAAAAACAAGATGACTTTCCGCAAGCAATATGGATTCATCCTCATTATAAATCCTGCATGAAATATCAATCCTGGTGAAAAAAACTTCCTCGGGTGTTTTCCAGCTGCCGATAAACTGACAAGAATCATTCCCTTCAGGCGAAAACTGATAAACAGGTTTTTGTTTTCGCAATGTCAGTTTTTTCTCATTAACAGTCTGAAAAACAACTTCTCCGGGATCTGATTCGTCAGGAAGAACAGATAAAGACAATTTCAGAATGACATTTTCCGGTGCTTGTCCTGTAAATGATACATTTCCTTCAAACGTAGCGATATTCAAAGGTTCCCATGTCCATTCAAGTTCCTGTAATGAGACGGTCACATCTCCATATTCCGTCGCATAACAGGGAAACAGACAGAAAATATAAACTAGAACCAAAAACAGGGCGAGACACCGTTTCATCCGGACACCTCCGCACGGAGACAATAAATCAGTGAATCCATCTGGCAGATATAAAATTATTCTTTATCATTTTTCCCCATCATCTGATCTGCAAAATCATTCAGCTGCTTGTCAAAATCACCGGAAAATTTCCGAAGGCTGTCACCCAGATCATCAAGGGAACTGTTTACTTTTTCTACCATTTTATCAACAGGAGGCATATTCTCGAACAGGTCGTTGATCGCGGAACTGAGAGGCGTGTTTTCGGGTATCCTGTCTTCTTCCGCTTCAGTATCTTCATCCACACAAATCACGGGGATATCATGATCGTCGTTTGAAGCATAATCAACCGCAGCAGTCTGTTCATCAGAAAAAGAAGGGGTATTCTCTTCCAAAGTGCTTTGTACGGATTCTTCATGGCTGCCGTTTTCTTCGGATAAATCCTTCTTATCCTTAAGTAGTTCAAGCTCTTTTTCCGCCTCTGAAGCACGATGAAGATCCTCTGCCAGATCGGAGGGAAATTCCACACCTTTTTTATACATTTCACAAACCTTTGAACCGATTTGAGCGTAAATCTCCTGAATCTGATTTGAAAGATTAAATTCTTCCACCTTCTGTTTCGTACTGGAAGCGAGGTTTTCAGCGGTACTGCCAATTGCCTCAATACCTTTCTTTACAAGATTCCTGATATTCTGACCAAATTCAGACATACAAAACCCCCCTTATATTTTGAAAAAGCCCTTCCCGCTCCGGAACGGGAAGGGGTTCAAAAGTGTTCAAAATCACATGGCGTTCAGAATGCTCTCAGCAATCTGCGGCCCGGTCAGGCCATATTCAACAAGCAGATCCGCAGGTTTACCGCTTTGCCCGAATACGTCATTGATTCCGATCTTTTTGAAAATTTCCACTCCGTTTCCGATCAACAGCGGAGCAACGGTATCGCCAAGTCCGCCAATAACAGAATGTTCCTCGACAGTAAACACCTTTTTGCATTTTACAGCAAATTCGCATGCAAGCTGCTCGTCAAAAGGTTTAAGCGTATGGAAAGATACAAGAGCAGCGTCAATGCCTTTTTGTGCAAGGACATCCACGGCATCAAGACAATGCTCCAACATAATGCCGCAAGTGAAAATAACACAATCTTTTCCGTCCTTTATGACTGTACCTTTCCCGACGGTAAAGGGCCTCGGATCGTATACCGGGGTCGCAAGACGGGCGGTACGGATGTATACAGGCCCATCGATTTTCGATGCAGCATCAACGCATTGATAACACTCATTCGCGTCAGAAGGAACAAACACCGTCATATTTGGAAGAACACGCATCAAAGCAAGGTCTTCAATCGCCTGATGGCTTCCGCCGTCTTCACCCAAAGTGATCCCCGCATGGCTGAATCCAAATTTGACATTAAACTTTGGATAGCAGACTCCGTTTCTGATCTGATCATAATTTCTTCCGGCGAAAACAGCAAAAGTAGAACAGAACGGAATCAATCCCATCGTGCTCATTCCGGCAGCCATATCAACCATATTCGCTTCAGCAATACCGCAATCATAAAAACGATCCGGATAAGCTTTTTTAAACGCGTTTGTCATCGTGGCAGAAGCGAGGTCTGCGTCAAGAACAACAACTTTTTCATTGGTTTCACCGAGTTTAACAAGGGCTTCGCCATAGGCGACCCGTACTGCTTTCTTTTCCATTGTTCAGCCCTCCAGTTCTTTCAAGGCTTCCGCAGCCTGTTCAGCATTAGGAGCTTTTCCGTGCCATCCCACCTGGCCTTCCATGAAACTGACACCTTTTCCTTTCAGCGTCTGAAGAAGAATATATCTCGGTTTTCCGGGACATGCAGGAGTGTGGAGAGCGTCCAGGACTTGCTGCATATCATTTCCGTCAGCGACTTCAATCACATCATACCCGAAAGCAATTGCCTTGGCTTTAATGTCTCCGAGGCTCATAACCTCGTCATTGGATCCGTCAATCTGCAAACCGTTGTGATCAAGGATTACAGTCAGGTTATCCAGTTTATAATGTGCTGCAGCCATGCTGGCTTCCCATACCAGGCCTTCCTGACTTTCCCCGTCACCGATTACCGTATATACATGGCAGGGATTACCGGTATGCTTTGCGCCCAGGGCCATACCGACGGCAATGGAAATACCCTGTCCGAGCGACCCCGTGGACGCATCCACACCCGGACACTTTTTGATATCAGGATGGCCCTGCAGGATACCGTGAAGCTGACGAAAACGGTCAAATTCTTCTGGACCGAAGTATCCCCTTTCGCAAAGTGTACCGTACAGTGCGGGAGCCGCATGTCCCTTGGAGAGAACAAAACGGTCACGTTTAGGATCCTTTTCGTTCTCGGGACTGACATTCATTACATCGAAATACAGAGCAACCAGGGCATCCGTACATGAAAGAGAACCGCCCGGATGACCTGCGCCGGCTTTGGACGTCATGGTGATAATATCGCGCCGAACAGCACGGGCCTTGGATTGTAATGTCTGAAGATCCATATAAAATCCCCTCCTGACCTAATTGTCCGTATTTTGAATTATATGTTTTACTTCATTAGTTGTCAATAATGAGGCTTTTATTGCGTATCATACGGTCAAGCACTTCCGAAAGGGCAATTTTACCGTGAGCGTAGGTAAGTCCACCCTGCATATAAGCTGTAAAAGGAGGCCTTATCGGTCCGTCGGCGCTAAGCTCTATGCTGGCTCCGGCAACAAAGGTTCCCGCTGCCATGACGACCTGATCATCATAACCGGGCATTTCCCACGGCTCGGGATCAGCCATGCTGTCCACAGGACTTGCCGCCTGAAGTCCTTTACAGAATGTTACCAGTCGTTCAGGGGAATGCATCATAATTGCCTGAATGATATCCGCTCGAGGCTCCATGGACGGAGGCGTTGTTTCAAAACCAAGCTTTTCAAATACCCGTGCAAAAAGGATTGCTGTTTTCAGCGCCTGTGCGACAGTATGAGGCGCCATGAACAATCCCTGATAGTATGTGCGATAGGAACCCTCATATGAACCAAGTTCACGACCGAGACCTGGAGCGGTAAGCCTTCCGGCTATTGTGTCGCTATCTCCTTTATGTCCGACAATATAGCCGCCGGTCGGAGCGATCCCACCTCCGGGGTTTTTGATCAGACTCCCGACGCAAATATCTGCCCCGTAATCTGTAGGTTCTTCACGACAAACAAATTCACCGTAACAATTATCAACCATTAACCGAACGCCGGGATGTTTTGTATGCAGCATTTCCGCAAGTTCACTGAAATCCTGCGGAGCGAGGCTTGGACGCCAGGCATATCCTCTGCTTCTTTGCGCAATAACAAGTGAAGTGTTTGATCGGATCATACTGTCAACACGTTCAATATCTATTTCCCCGTTTTTCAGCTCCACACAGTCAAATCCGATATCCATTTCCTTCAGTGAACCGGGGATATGTTTCTTCCCTATGCCCAGTACGCCCAGCAATGTATCATACGGCATACCGGTAGCGCTCAGGATACGTTCATGAGGCTTTGTCATGCCGAAAAGCGTCAGACTCAGTGCTGCAGTTCCGCTTGCGATATGAGGGCGCATCAATCCGGCTTCACAATGAAATACACAGGCATAGATCCTTTCAAGCGTATCCCTTCCGATATCATCATAACCATAACCGGTTGTCGGAGCAAAGTGACGATAACTGACGCCTTCTTCACGAAATACAGACAGGATCTGTTTTGTTCTTTCTTCCTCAATGCTGTCAATCAATGAAAAACGTTCTTTCAGATCCTTTTCCGACTCAGAGATAAGCCTTGTGATCATTTCATCAATCATTCCAGTCTCCACCTGTTCCTTTCAAAAATCCGGCAATCTTTCTTTCGGCGTCCTTTACAGCAGGATCGATATATTGCAGCTGATCAAAACGTTTAAAAAACGTAATCTGCCTTTTTGCATAATGCCTTGTTCCCGTCTGAATCATTTCAATCGCCCTGTCAAGCGAATATTCACCATGCAGATACGGTATCATTTCTTTGTATCCGATCGCCTGCATACTCTGAGCATCCGGGCCGATGCCTTCCGACAGCAGAGATTTTACTTCTTTCTCGAGCCCATTATCGATCATTTTGAAAACACGCCGGTTTATTCTGTCATATAGAATACTACGTTCCGGTGATATACATATCACCCGCCATTTAAATACACTTTCCTGATTTCTGACAGGTTGCCGTGAAAACGGTATTCCTGTTAACTCCGAAACTTCAATCGCGCGTATCCTTCTGCGTATATCATTCAAAGGAAGCTTATCCGCCGTATCTGGATCCGTTTTTCGCAGTCTTTCGTCCAGGCGTTTTTTTCCATCCGGTGCGTCAGCGATCTGATGCAGTTCTGTGCGTAAAGATTCGTTTGCGGGAATAAAACCCATTCCCATCGGTTTCATCAACGCTTCCAGATAGAGGCCGGTTCCTCCAACAAACACGAATTCCTTGCCTTCCTGATGCAATGAACGGATCTTTTTTACAGCTTCTTCAGCATACATGGATACGCTGAAAGGTTCTGAAGGCTCACAGATATCAAGCAAATGATGCGGCACTTTAAGCCTGTCTTCTTCAGTTGGTTTGTCCGTACCGATATTCATACGTCTGTAGATCTGCATACTGTCCATACAAAGTATGTCCCAGCCGCTTTTTTCTGCAAGCTGCATTGCGATCCGGCTTTTTCCGCTTCCGGTGGGTCCTGTGATTACACGGCAAACAATCTGTTCCTGCATCATTTATTCCTGAATCCGTTTAAATTTTTTTTCGATTTCCCGTCTGGAAATGGAAACGACCAGAGGCCTCCCGTGCGGACAAGTGGGTGTTACATGTTTCTCCACCATTTCTACAAGGATTGTCCTTATCTGATCTTCCGTGAGCGGCTCCCCGCCTTTTATGGCATGTTTGCATGCTGTTTGAAGGATGGAAGAACGTTTGCTGTCGAATGTAATCGTTTGGTATTTTTCGATATCTGCAAGGATTTCGCGAATAAAATCAGCGGTTCCTGCTTCTCCGAGTATAACAGGAACGGAGCGTACTGCGATATCGTGTTCGCCGAATCTTTCGATCATCAATCCGACAGATTCAAAAAGCTTCTGATTTTCTGTAATTACCGTCCACTCTTTCGAAGAAACGCTCATGATAACAGGAACCAGTAATTCCTGTCCGGCAATCTGTCCTGCATGTTCACGCATCAAGGAATCAAAAAGCAGTCTTTCATGCAGCGCATGCTGATCAACCATCATCAATGCATTTTCATATTCAATCAGGATAAAAGTATTGAAAAGCGCGCCAAATATCTTTATTTCTTTTGGAAGCGTCGGAAGGATCGTATTCACCTGTTCGGCTTTCTCTTCGTTTCTTTCCTTCCGGATGTCGTCACTCCGCCGGCCCGAAGAAAAAGGAACGGTTATTTCAGGACGGTGAAAATCATTTCCTTCATGCGTTTCATGAAATAAATTCTTCTCAGTCGTGCCTTCCCCAAATGCAGGAGGAATCCGGTCTGTTTTCAGGATTTGTACAGCCGGCCTTTCCAGGACTTCTTTCAATTCTTCAGACGTAGGCCTTGCGGATTTTGGTCCGTCTGCAGACAAAAGCATTTCAACAGGCTTTTCAAAAGCGTCTGCTTCTTTTAAAGCCTCAAGCACCAGGCTCAGGACAGCCTCGCTTATCCCCTTTTCATCACGAAAACGCACTTCGAGTTTGTTCGGATGAACATTGACATCAACAGCTTCATATGCGATCTTCAGATGCAGTGCACATACAGGAAATCGTCCGATCATAACACGTTCGCGGCATGCAGTCTCTACGGCGCCGGAAAGAATGCTGCTGTGCATCATGCGTCCGTTGATAAAGAAGTATTCCTGTCCTCTGTTTCCACGTGCATTCTCGCCAATACCAACGTAACCTTTCAGCATAATCCCTGAAGCATGTCCATCCACGTAACGCATGGATCTCATCGCTTTTGCTCCAAAGGCAGTAAGTGCCGCTGATGCCATCTGACCGTCTCCGGGACTGTGAAGAATTGTTTTTCCATCGCAAATATACCGGAAGCTGACATCCGGCCTGCTTAAAATAAACTGCGTAAGAACATCCTGAACAGTAGCTGATTCATATGAGGGCTTTTTCATAAAACCTTTCCGGACCGGTGCGTTGAAAAAAAGGTCAGTAACAAGAATAGTCGTGCCGACAGTACAGGCCGCCTCTTCGATTTTCAGTATTTTCCCGCCTTCATTTATAATCTTCAGCCCTGATTCCCGTTGGGCGGTCCTGGTCGTCATGACAACGTGGGCAACGGCGGCAATACTTGAAAGCGCTTCGCCGCGAAACCCCAGTGTTCGGATTGAATACAGGTCGTTCTCCTGAGAGATCTTGCTTGTCGCATGACGTTCAAACGCAAGCCGGATATCACTTTCTTCAATACCGCTTCCATTATCGGTAACACGGAGATAGGACAAACCGCCTTCGCGTATTTCAACCGTAACGGCAGAAGCGTTTGCGTCCAGACTGTTTTCAACAAGCTCTTTCACTGCGGAAACAGGGCGTTCTACTACTTCGCCGGCGGCGATCTTGCCGATCATACTGTCACTCAGCAGTTTTATTCTTCCCATATTCAGATCCCTTTCTCTGAAAATTTAAATTTTCTTCGCTTTTTCACGAAGCAGGAAAAGACGGTTCATCGCATCGATCGGCGTAAGAGCCATTACATCGAGTTCCTGGAGTTCCTGAATGATTTCCATCTTTTTATATTCGAACAGATCCTGCTGTTCGTTCATCCTCGGCATATTATTCTCACCAAGAATATTCTGGCCGATCGTATTCTGATTGATATCACTCACTTCAAGTCTGGCCTGAATTTCATGCGCCCGGACAATTACGGGATGCGGTACCCCTGCAAGCCGGGCAACATGAACGCCAAAACTCTTGTCCGCACCGCCGCGTTGAATCTTTCTCATAAATATCACGTCTTCCCCATGTTCCTTTACGGTAATGCAGTAGTTTTTGATCCCGTCAAGATGGCCTTCCAACTCGCTTAATTCATGGTAATGGGTTGCGAACAGCGTTTTTGCACCGATCCTGCTCTTATCACATATATATTCAACAACAGCCCAGGCTATGGATAATCCGTCAAATGTGCTTGTACCTCGGCCTATTTCATCGAGGATAATCAGGCTGTTCTTTGTTGCGTTTCTCAGAATATAAGCCGTTTCACTCATTTCGACCATAAACGTGCTTTGTCCGCTGGCAAGGTCATCGCTTGCTCCCACACGTGTAAAGATCTGATCGCATACGGGAATATGGGCTTCTTTTGCCGGAACAAAAGAACCCATCTGTGCCATCAGGCAGATCAGCGCCACCTGACGCATATAAGTGCTCTTTCCCGCCATATTGGGCCCTGTAATAATCATCATACGGTTCTCATCCGTATCAAGAAGTGTATCATTTGGAACAAAACTGTTTTCCGGAAGCGTCTGCTCCACTACAGGATGCCTTCCTTCCAGAATACTCAGCGTACCATCTTTCACGATATCCGGTCGTACATAATGGTTTTCTGCGGCTGTTCTGCTCAGGCTCTGATATGCATCCAGTTTTTTAACCGCCGTTGCATTATGCTGGATCCTGGCGATTTCATCCGCAATCCTGTCGCGGATATCATTGAATATCTGAAGCTCAAGACGTACGCTTTGTTCCTGGGCACCGATAATTTTCTGTTCCATTTCTTTTAATTCCGGAGTCATAAAACGTTCGGCATTTGTCAATGTCTGTTTTCTGATATAGTGCTCCGGAACCTGATTCAGGAAGCTTTTTGTTATCTCTATATAATAACCAAACACTTTATTGTATTGAATTCTCAGATTTCTGATCCCGGTTTCCTCACGTTCTTTTTGTTCAAGCTGAAGGATCCACTGTTTCCCGTTCTTCTGCGCTTCCCTGTATTCATCCAGGGTTTGCGAATATCCGTCACGGATAATGCCGCCTTCCGTGATAATAATCGGAGCATCGGGATGGATTGCTTTATCAAGCAGGTCCGTTAGGTCATTCATAGGATCCAGCTCATCCCGGATAGATACAAGTTCTTTGCTCGTCATCCCGACAAGAACAGCTTTTATAGCGGGGATTTTTTTAAAACTTTCACATAACGCCAAACAGTCGCGCGCATTGAGATTTCTGTATGAAACTTTACTGAGAAGCCGTTCAAGATCGTATACACCGTCCAGTTCATCGGACAAAGTTATTCCCGTTATCCTGTTCTGAACCAGTTCTTCAACTGCATCCAGGCGGCTGTTAATCTCTTCACGGGAAAGGAGCGGCTGTTCGACCCAGTTTCGAAGCAGACGTCCTCCCATCGCAGTGCATGTTTTGTCAAGCAGGTTTAGCAGCGTTCCCTTTTTCCCTTTTCCGCGAAGGCTTTCCGTCAGTTCGAGATTCCGCCTTGTGTTCGGATCGATAAGCATATGGTTTCCGCTTTGTGAAAACCGTAGTGAAGTGATATGTTCAAGACTGTTTTTCTGCGTTACGTCCAGGTATTTCATCAATGCGCCTGCCGAAC
>JAEEGL016690087.1_pt1 | contig 12819 bp, 13 predicted proteins | sample 9134231 | NCBI WGS metagenome assembly JAEEGL01 (sample SAMN16246548, study PRJNA631951) | gut metagenome | biome: gut microbiome; feature: rumen; material: fiber-attached | host: Bos | place: Iran: Karaj | collected 2018-10
CAGGATGACATCGGGGGTTTCCTTATCGGAATCCCTGAGAATATAGCCGCCCCGGAAAGCGCCTTCGCCGCTGTCCTGATAGGTGGGCAGATTCTGGCGGGAAAGCACCAGCGCCGTCGGGCCCTCGTTTTTCAGGGCGAAAAGCCAGGCTGCCGCGGTTTCCTTGCCGTCCGCGGGACGGAATACCCGGAAGCCGGGCACGGAACGCAGCGCGGCGAGCTGCTCGATGGGCTCATGGGTGGCGCCGTCTTCTCCGACGCCGATGGAATCGTGCGTGAGCACATAGACAACGGGCAGCTTCATCAGCGCGGACAGGCGCATCGCGTGCTTCATATAATCGCTGAACACAAAGAAGGTGCCGCAGAAAATGCGCAGACCACCGTGCAGGACGATTCCGTTGCAGATGGCTGCCATCGCGTGCTCACGGATGCCGAAATGGAAGTTCCTTCCGCAGCGGTTTTCGGCGCTGTAATCACCACCGCCTTTGATGTTGGTCTTGTTGGAGGGGGCCAGATCGGCGCTGCCGCCGAGCAGATTCGGGATCCTGGCGCAGAGCTGCTGGATGATCTCGCCGGAAGTATTGCGCGTCGCCGCTTTCCCCTCAAAATGCGAAAGCTCGGACAGCGCGGGCAGGTTCTTCGGAACGGCGCTGTGCCATTCGTCCCACTCGGCCGCAAGCTCCGGATAGGCGCCGCGGTAGGCTTCGAACAGCTTCTGCCAGGCAAGGCGCTGCTGCTCGCCGCGGGCCATTTTGCCGCGGATGAAATCAAGCACGTCTTCATCCGCGCGGAAGCAGTCCTCCGGCATGCCGAGGTTCTTTTTCGCGGCGGCCAGGTTGTCATCCCCGAGCGGTTCTCCGTGCGCGGAGGCAGTGCCTTCCTTGGCCGGGCATCCGAAGCCGATTTTCGTGGGGCAGATGATCAGCGTGGGGGCGGAAGACTTTTCCGCCTGATCCAGGGCGTCCTTCACCTGACGCCAGTCGTTGCCGTCGCCGAGGCGGATCACATGCCAGCCGTACGCTTCGAAGCGTTTGCCGACGTCTTCCCTGAAGGCGATATCGGTGTCTCCCTCAATGGAAATTTCGTTGTCGTCGTAGAGCAGGGTCAGCTTGTTCAGCTGCAGCGTTCCGGCCAGGGACGCCGCTTCGGAGGCGATGCCCTCCTGCATGCACCCGTCCCCGCAGAACGCGTACGTGCGATGATCGACTACGGGAAAGGAGGGACGGTTGAAATGCGCGGCGAGCACGGTTTCCGCGATGGCCATGCCGACCGCGTTGGCAATGCCCTGGCCGAGCGGACCTGTGGTGGTTTCCACGCCGGGCGTTCTTCCGTATTCCGGATGGCCGGGCGTGCGGGAGCCCCACTGACGGAACTGCCTGAGATCATCCATGGTGAGGCCGTAGCCGGTGAGCGTGAGCAGGGAATACAGCAGCGCGCTCGCGTGTCCGGAGGAAAGCACGAACCGGTCGCGGTCCGCCCAGGCAGGGTCGGAAGGAGCGTGCTTCATGGTTTCGATCCACAGCGCGTAGGCCATCGGGCTCATGCCCATCGGCGCGCCGGGATGCCCCGATTTGGCTTTCTGGACCTGATCCGCGGAGAGAACGCGGAGCGTATTGATGACTTTGGTCTGAATATCCATGGCTGTCATTTCCTTTCCTCTTGATAGATGATTCTGATTGATTTCTGTCATGCGGACGCGCCGTCGGGGAGCAGTCCCGTCAGAAGCCGGTAAAACGGAAGCAGGACCATGTAATCCCGATATACACGGCTGAGGATGCGCCGGGAGTAGATCCAGTCCAGACGGGTGTTCACTCTCTCAAAATAGAGCGAGCGTTTGACATAGACAGGACGCAGGGAGTCCGGAACGCCGTCCGGCACCGTGATGCGCACCCAGTCCCTGCCGCTCAGGCGCAGATCCGTGTTGTCCCTGGTTGGGAGCAGTGCCTCCACCCGGGCGGGAAACGCGATGATTTTCCTGCGGAGCGCGTCCATGATGGCGGGGTTTTCCCCCCAGACGCCCATGCCCCAGGAAACGTCCTCCGGACTGATTTCGAACCAGAAAAAGGGGAGACCGTCCTTTTCTGCGGCGGACCGGCGGAAAGAAATCCACAGGTGATCGCGGTAAGGCGATTTATCCCTGCTGAAACGGATGTCCCGGTTGATCCGCGAAAGGCATTTCGCAGGGCGGATCTCCAGGTCCGGGATCTCTTTCTGCAGCTTCGGACCGAGCGCGTCGATAAAATCGCAGAAAGGGCCGCGCACGTGCGTCAGGTAGCGCTCCCGGTTTTCGTCCATAAACGCTTTGTTGTTGTGATAGCGCAGATCCAGAAAAAACGGGATCATCTCGCTGTCAAAGCCTTCAAACATCAAAAAACACCTCTCCCGAACGGGAATCATTATACTGTTTTCCGGGAATATATTCAAGAGCATTTGTTGCTGCTGCTGTTCCTGCGTCAAAGAAACCGTAACTTCTTCGTTCATAAACTGCAGTGTCGGGTTCATTTGGCTTGACAAAACAGCCGATTGACGTCATCATTCAGATTGCAGTCTGAGAGAAAGAGTTGAGGAACACGCCGGGAGCAGCCGGAAAGAGAAACAAAACGGGTATCTTTCATGTGATGCTGCGCGGGGGGGACCGCAGGCGGACAGTCACGGATGATGAGGATCATAAAGGCTTTCCCGATATCCTGCGAAAAGCAAAGAAGGACAGTCCGTTGGCATGATACGCGTACTGCCCGACGGGGAATCATGTGCATCCACTGATCAGATCACGGATTATCCCCGGCTTGGGTGCACGGGAACGGCGGGATTCCCGGAATCTTACGGAACCGTTCGAACAGGAATCCCTGCGGTACGGCGCCGGGCTGCAGGAATTTTAGACAGATATCGGCAGGATACTGCTTCTGCGTTTGAAAGATGAGATGCAGGAGGAACCCAAAGAACCGTTCGCGGTATGGATTATATCCGGACGCTGCCGTCACTCCGTCCGCAGTTCCTATGGACATCCATTCCAATGTAGGGTATACTTTCCATGCAGTGCGCCTCCTTTGCATGCGCAGATTCCTGCAGGTTCCTTTTCAGCTTGCAGATAAATCCATGTTTGCACTCGCAGGACAGTGCATATGACCCATTTTGCCTATAAAAATATGTGTGAACCGGAGGAAAAACAGGAATGAAAACCCTGATTGAACTGTATGACGAGCGGCCGATCGAAAACGTGCTGTCGACGGAGGTGTTCCATCCGGAGACAACGGTGTTTCTTTGTCCGGGTGAGACAGCGCAGAACCGGGAATTGAAGAAGGCTTTGAAAGTGTATTTTAAGCGGCGCGGCTGCGGCGACATAAGGCTGGTATACCTTCCTGTCAGTACGCTGTCGGCGGAAAGCGTCGAGAAGAGCCTGCGGCGCTGCGTGGAAACCTATGAGGACTGCGCGGTGGATATCTCAGGCGGAACGGACGCGGCGCTTTTCGCGGCGGGCAGGTTCAGCATGGGAAGACAAATCCCGGTATTTACCTACAGCCGGAGAAGCAACACGTTTTACGAGATTTCAAACGCGCCGTTCGCACGTTCGCTTCCGTGCGAAATCCGTCTTTCGGCAGAGGACTGCTTTCTGATGGCGGGCGGCGCGGTGAGAGAGGGCAGAGCGGAGGAAGGGAGCCTGAAGCGGCATCTTGACCTGATCGAGCCGCTGTTCATACTGTTTGACCGCTACCGCAGGATCTGGCAGCGTCAGATCCTCTGGTTTCAGCAGGCCTCCAGGAAAGAAGAAGGACTTGAGGCACGGGCACCGGAAACTGTGCACGCTCCGAATCACACGGTGACGGTAAACGCCTCTCTGCTGACTGATCTTGCGGACGCGGGACTGATTGAACAGCTGTCGATGGGAGAGGAAATCACCTTCCGGTTTGCCTCCGAAATGGTTCGTTTCTGGCTGCGTGACGTGGGATCCGCGCTCGAATGCTGGGTATACAAAAACTGCCTGGATTCCGGTCTGTTTGACGATGTGCGCCTGAGCGAGGTGGTCAGCTGGAGCGGATCCGGCGCGGGCGAAAGCGTGACCAACGAAATCGACGTGGTATGCGTGCGCGGTACTGTGCCGTTTCTGATCTCCTGCAAGGCATGCGACGTGAAGACGGAAGCGCTGAATGAGCTGAAGATCCTGAAGGACCGGTTTGGGGGCTATGGCTCTCAGGCACTGGTCGTCACAAGCAGCATGACGGGAGGGAACAGCAGCGCGATGCGCAGGAGAGCCAGCGAACTGGGGATCGAGGTGATCGAGCACCGCGATCTGGACCGGGAGAGGCTGCAGGGCAGGATGCGGGCGCTGACCGCGGCAAGGTAGTCGTATTCCTTCTTTGAAAAAAGCAATTTTGGCATTGCATGCCGGATTGCCCTGTGCTACAATCTTCGGGGCGCGGCAGAAACGGCGCGCCGGGAGGTAAAAAATGGCTGACAGACTGAACGTGGGATTGATCGGATGCGGCGGAATGGGCAGCGGACACGCAGTGGCGCTGGCTTCCGGCACCGGAAGAACACAATGGTATACGAAGGATCATCTGAAAACGCTGGATGAGATCCGCGCGGAAGGCACTCCGCCGGGTGCGACGGATATCAGCGGCCTGATCGGACTGAAGGGGATCGTGGATATCAGCCCCGCCCGCCGTGAATGGGCGGAAAAGACGGGCATTTATGTATACAATGATTATGAGCAGATGCTGGCGGATCCTCAGATCGACATCGTACTGATCGCGACGCCGAATCATCTGCACAAGGATATGGCGATCCGGGCAATGAAGGCCGGAAAGCATGTGCTGTGTGAAAAACCGGTCACACCTTCTTCCGCGGAGCTGACGGAAGTAATGAAAACGGCGCGGGAGACCGGCAGGGTGTTTTATCCGAGGCAGAACCGCCGCTGGGATCATGATTTTCTGATCGCGAAAAAAATCTTTGACACAGGCGCGATCGGGGAGATATTCTCCATTGAATGCCGGGTGATGGGCTCGCGCGGGATTCCCGGGGACTGGCGCGGCGTGAAGGCCTTCGGCGGAGGGATGCTGCTGGACTGGGGCGTGCATCTGATCGACCGCGTGCTGATGATGGTGCCGGAAAAAGTGCGGAGGGTGTTCTGCCACCAGACGCATGTGACCAACCGGGAATGTGACGATAATTTCGAGGTGAAGCTGTTCTTTGACTCCGGCAGGGTATGCACGCTGGAAGTGGGCACCTGCCACTTCATTCCGCATCCGCTGTGGTATCTTGCGGGAACGCGCGGGACCGCGGTGATCGAGAACTGGAACTGCGAGGGAAGAATCGTTACCCCCACCGTGTGGAAGGAAGAAGACGCGCAGCCCATCGTGGCGGGCGAGGGACTGACCAAGACGATGGCGCCCCGCGGCGCCGGCAATGTGCTGACTGCCCCGCTGCCCGAGGTACACTATGACGCGAACGAGCTCTACGCCAACCTGGCCCGGACGGTCCTCGGCGAGGAAAAGCCGCTGATCACGCCGGAACAGGCGCTTCGTGTGATCCGGCTGATGGAAGCGGCGCAGCAGAGCGCGGATACGGGCGAATACGTGGTATTTGAAGCATAAAAACAGGGGCTGCCGCGAATGTGATTCTGCGGCAGCCCGTTTGCGGGGGGCTGTTGCACAGCCTTCGAGCGATACGCTGAACGCGTATCGCTCGATTTTTTTTATTTTGCCTCCGCGGGGATCTCTCCGGCTTTGATGAGGGCAATTTTCGTGATGACAGGGCCCACGAGCTCATAAATGAGCGTCGCGGCAAGCACGACCGCGCTGATGCGGGAGGCGATGCCGCCGTACTGGGAGAACCGGGCGGTGACGAGTGTGGACATACCGATGGCGACACCGGCCTGCGGAAGCAGGGTGAGGCCGAGATATTTGCGCACGTTGCCGTCCGCGTGTACCGCGGCGGCTCCGAGCAGCGCTCCCAGCCATTTGCCGAGGGAGCGCAGGATCAGGTACGCCGCGCCGAGCAGCCCCACCGTGGGCAGCACGCTCAGGTCAAGCCCCGCGCCGGAAAGCACAAAGAACAGCAGGAACAGGGGCGGAGTGAAGCGGTCGGTCTGCTCCACAATGACCGCTTCCTGCCGGCAGAAATTGGCCGCGACCGCGCCGATCATCATGCACACCAGCAGGGAGGAGAGGTTCAGCACGGCGCATAAACCCACGCCTGCCAGCACCGCGGCGAGGGGCAGGGCAAGCTTGTTGCCTCTGGAGCGGAAGAAGCCCGCGCAGAAGGAGAGAAGAAAACCGAGCATGGTGCCGCACAGGAGGCTGCCCAGAATTTCGATTACGGGCCCCAGAAGCATGGCGGAGAGCGTGATTTCTCCTCCCAGCAGCGCGGAGGCCACGGAGGAAGAAATGGAAAATACCATGAGCCCCAGCGCGTCGTCCATCGCGACTACGGGAAGGAGCATGGAGGTGACGGGCCCTTTCGCCTTGTACTGGCGGATCACCATCAGGGTGGCCGCGGGGGCCGTGGCCAGGCCGATCGCGCCCAGGAGCAGGCTTTCGGGCACGCTGAAACCGAGCAGGATCAGGCCGAGATCGATCAGCGCGGCTGTGGTCAGTCCCTGGAAGACGGTGATGGTCAGCGGCCCTTTTCCGATCTTTTTCAGATTGTCCAGCTTGAATTCACAGCCGATGGAGAATGCGATAAAACCGAGTGCCATATCGGAGATCACGGACAGGGACCGCACGGCTTCCCGGTCCAGGATGCCGGCGAGAAACGGACCGATCAGAAGACCGGCCACAAGGAACGCGGTGACATTGGGCAGCCCGATGAGACGCGCAAGACGGCTTACCAGCAGTCCGGCGAAAATCGCGGCTGCCACGATCAGAAGAGTATTCATGGTGATTGAAGCTTCTTTCTTATATTGATTCCGTCCGCCGGAGCGGACGGATACGGGTCGCTTCTGTCAAACGGAAAGGGTTGCGCCGGAACTCAGGATGCGTTTTCCGCATTGTCCGGATGCAGGATGCCGTCCGCGAAGGTGACGGGCAGCGCGAACATGATGCCGCTGTCCGGCCGGTTCAGGCCGCCGGTCACCCGGTTCACGATGGCACGCGCTTCTTCGATGCGCTCGTCCTCCATGACCGCGAACACGGTGGTGGATTTGGCACGTTCCTGCAGGCGCTCCGCCCGGAGGCCGCCGAAGAACGGGAGGTCTTCTTCATCCTTGAGCAGCTGCGCCATGCCGGAAGAATCCAGCACGGTCGCGCCGCTGAATCCGTTCTCCGCCATCTGTCGGAGGATCGGTTCCACATATTCGCTGTTTTTGATTACGGTAACAAAGAGCTGCATACTTGCCCCTCCTGTCTTCGTCAGCATACGGTGAACGCATACCGGGTCTGTGAGGAAAACGTATCGCCGGCCTTGAGCACGGTGGACGGGAAATCCGGGTGATTGGGGCTGTCCGGCCAATGCTGTGTTTCAAAGGCGATGCCGCCGTACGCGGCGTACTGCGCGCCGCCCTTGCCGGTCTGATTGAGGGACTGGCCGGAGTAGAGCTGGATGCCGGGTTCCGTAGTGAAAACCGTCATCTTTCTGCCGGACGCGGGGTCATACAGCGAAGCCGCTTCCTTCAGCCCTTCCCCATCCAGGCAGAAATTGAAGTCGAGTCCTTTCACCTGCGCGATGGGCGGGCAGTCCGCCTGATGGGAAAGCAGCTCTTTGAGAGTGCGGCCGCCGTTCAGGTCCAGCGGGGTGTTCTTCAGCGGCGTCAGGACGCCGGTGGGGATGAGCCCTTCGTCCACCTCGGTCATCATTTGGGAATGCACGGTAATGATCTGCCCGAGCGTGCTGCCGCCCGTGTGTCCCGCCATGTTGAAGTAGGCGTGATTGGTCAGGTTGATCACCGTGTCCTTGTCCGTATCCGCAAGATAGCGGATGGTAAGCGTATTGTTTTCATCCCACGCGTAGGAAACCTGCACGCGCATTTTGCCCGGATAACCTTCTTCACCGTCGTGGGATACATAGGTCATATAGACCGCGTCTTCCTTCTCACTTTCCAGGATCCGGGTCTGGTACCATTTTTTGCTGAAGCCTTCCCTGCCGCCGTGCAGCGAGGCTTCGCCGTTGTTTTTGTACAGGGTGTACGCTTTCCCGTTCAGCTCAAAGCGGGCGCCGCCGATCCTGTTGGCGTATCGGCCCACAAAATCGCCGAGGCAGCAGGGCTTTGAAAGGTATTCCTCCGCGCTGTCGTATCCGAGCACCACGTCCGCGAGGGTGCCGTTTTTATCCGGCACACGGATGCCGACCAGGTGCGCGCCCCAGTCGCTGATGCTGAGGGAAGCGCCGGACGCGTTGGTCAGGGTGTACAGCTTGCATTCACGTCCGTCGGGGGCTTTCCCGAACGGCATTACGGTTATACTCATTGTTTTTCCTCCTCAAGCAGCCCCAATCGGGCTCTTTTTTCCGCTTCTTCCATGATCGCTGCCGTGGCGGAAACGCCGCAGCGGTCCGCTCCGGCTTCGTGCATCGCGAGAACGGCGTCCAGGGTGCGGATCCCGCCGGATGCCTTGACGCGCACTTTGGGGGAGACGGAAGAACGCATCAGACGGATATCCTCCGCGGTCGCTCCGCCCGTGCCGTAGCCGGTGGAGGTTTTGACAAAGTCGGCTCCGGCTTCCTCGCTCAGGCGGCACGCGAGGATTTTTTCCTGTTCCGTAAGAAAACAGGTTTCGATGATCACCTTGAGCAGCGCGCCGCGCTTGTGCGCCAGGGAGGAGAGCAGTGCGATTTCATCCCGCACGTAATTGTTTTCGCCCTGTTTCAGCTTCCCGATATGCAGCACCATATCCAGTTCCCGGCATCCGTCGTCGAGCGCCTGTTCCGCTTCGTAAAGCTTTACCCGGGTTTTGACGGAGCCGTGCGGAAAGCCGATCACCGTACAGGGAAGCACGGGGGAAGAGGCGAGCAGGCGGGAAACCAGGGGCATATCCGCGGGCCGCGCACAGACGGTGGCGGTGCCCCAGCGGAGCGCGATATCACAGCCTTTCCGGATATCGTCATCGGTAAGGAAGGGCTGCAGGGTGGAGTGGTCAAGCAGTTTTGCGATTTCCTGTACGGTCATTGCCAAACCTCCTTATGCTTTTGTGTTCAGCAGTTTTTTGCAGTATTTTTTGACCAGCAGTTCCGCATTGTCGTATTCCTCAGGCGGCAGGCGGAGCACCATGGGCGCCGCGTGCCGCGCGTGGAAGAGGCGGATCTCCCCGCGGTCGGGCTGGAACAGGAGCCTTTTGACGTCGCTCCAGAGAAGATGGCGGGTCTGGGACTGCAGCAGCAGGGAACCGTCCTGCTGCTCCGCGGCGTCTTCCTGATGCGCGCGCTGCAGACGCGCCCAGCTTTTCAGCCTGCCGGCGTCATGCCAGGTCTGCATATGGGCGCCCTGGGCGTCCAGGGAAAACACCAGGGTTTCCCGTCCCTGCAGCGCCCGGAACAGCAGCACCGCGGCGAGGCCCGCGGGCACGATCAGCGCAAGCCGCAGCGCAAGCCCGCCGGAAAAGAGGCGGAGCGCGGCGTTCAGCCCGCCCGCGGCGGTTTCCCAAACCAGGATCAGAAGCAGAACGGCCGCCGCGCAGCACAGGAGGATCAGAAAAGCGCTTTTCCACGCGCCGAGGTCGGTGAGAGGGATGCGGTAGACCCGCCAGATATCGCGCATCACGGCGGCGGGAAGCTTTTTGCCGCACTGGCGGCATTCCGCTTCCGCGTTATCGATGCCGCATTTCCTGCAGTAGTAACGAATCATGCCTTGAGTCCTTTCAGGGAAGTCCCTTTCCCGTTTTTTTCGGACGGTCATATTATACCCGCAACGGGTTTTTTGTGCAAGAAAATCAGAAACGGAGGATTTTGAATTTAAAAAATAAAAAAGCATTGACAAAAGTATGATTTGCGGGTAGAATAGGGCCGTAAAGCAGAGGCTGCCCGCCTCTCACCGGAGCGAATCCGTTTTGCCCGGTCATGGCAAAGGTCTATTCAGGCGGGTGGTTTCACCTGCCTATTTCATTTTCGGAGGTGCATCGACATCAACACAGAATGGCTCATCAATGAAGAAATCCGTGACCGCGAGGTCAGGCTGATCGGCGCCGACGGATCCCAGCTTGGCATCATGCCCACGCAGCAGGCGCTTGCGCTGGCAGAGCAGCAGGAACTGGATCTGGTCAAGATCGCTCCCGGCTCCGTGCCGCCCGTGTGCAAACTGATGGATTACGACAAACATCGTTTTGAACAGGCGAAACGGGAAAAGGAACTGCGCCGCAATCAGAAGACCATCGAACTGAAGGAAGTCCAGCTTTCGGCGACGATCGAGGAAAACGATATCGCGATCAAGGCCAGAAACGCGCTCCGCTTTCTGAAGGACGGAAACAAGGTAAAGGTATCCATCCGTTTCCGCGGTCGGCAGATTGCCCACTCCGACATCGGTGCGAAGGTGATGCAGGACTTTGCCGAGCGCATGAAGGATGTGGCGGTCATCGAGAAACGTCCCATGGTGGAAGGCAGAAATATGTTGATGATACTTGCACCGAAGAACGACAAAGCGCAGAAGACGCAGGAAACCGCCAAGGCGGCCAACGACAGCGCTTCCAAAGCGTAAGTCACAAAATTCCGGAAGGAGGAACAGGTTATGCCCAAGCAAAAAACGCATCGCGGAGCGGCAAAACGCTTTTTTCTTACCAAAACCGGCAAGGTGAAGCATAAGAAAATGAACGCGAACCATATTCTGAACAAGAAGACGACCAAGCGCATCCGTCATCTGCGCAAGGGCGGCCAGCTTCAGAACAGCGAAGAAGCCAAGACCATCAAGAAGCTGATTCCCTACAAATAGTTTTACGCCGGTTAAGTAAGGAGGTTATATTATGGCACGTATCAAGCGGGCAGTTAACGCCCATAAAAAGCGCCGCAAGGTGCTGAAGCTGGCGAAAGGCTACTTCGGAACCAGATCCAAGCAGTACCGTTCGGCCAGCGAGCAGGTTCGCAGGTCTCTTCGCTATGCGTATGCCGGAAGGAAAATGCGCAAACGCGATTTCCGCCGTCTCTGGATCATCCGTATCAACGCGGCGGCCCGCATGAACGGAATGAGCTATTCCACGTTCATCAACGGTCTGAAGAAGAAGAACATCGACATCAACCGCAAAATGCTTGCGGAGATGGCGGTCAACGATCAGGACGCGTTTGCCCAGCTGGTCAAAATCGCAAAGGAAGCCTGATTCCAAGCGGGAAAGAGCAATCTTTCCCGCCTTTTTTGATAAAGGAGAAGAAAATGAAAGCCATCAGGAACGAAACGCTGAATCAGTGGGATGAGAAGATCGCACACTGCTCCCGGCGGCAGCTGGCCGCCCGGGCGCTGTCCAGGTGTGAGATCAGCGATATTGCCTATAACGCTTCCGAGGGAAACACGCTGCGCCATCATTTTTCGCTTGAAATCAAAACCCTGCCTGTGACCAACCAGGAACGCAGCGGACGCTGCTGGCTTTTTGCCGCCGCCAATGTGCTTCGGGAAAAAATCGCGAAGGAACTGAACCTGGAGCAGTTTGAACTCAGCCAGAGCTATCTTGCCTTCTGGGATAAATTCGAACGCGCCAATTTTTTCCTGGACAGCATCGTCAAAACCGCAAACCTGCCCGCGGACGACCGGACGGTGTCCTTTATCCTGAAAACCGGCGTACATGACGGCGGCCAGTGGGATATGTTCGCCAACATCGTGCGCAAGTACGGGATCGTGCCGAAGGAAGTATTCGACGAAACCTACCAGTCCTGCCACACGAACCTGATGAATCATTACCTGAACCGGAACCTGAAGATCTGCGCCGTGAAACTGCGTGCCATGGTGCGGGAAGGCGCGTCCGGGGAAGAAATCGAAAAGGCCGCGGAGGGCATGCTCGAAAAGATCTATTCCTTCCTCTGCACCTGCTACGGGCAGCCGCCGAAGGAATTTGATTTCGTTTACAATGACAGGGACCGCGGTTACCATATCGAAAAAGGCCTTACGCCGCAGAGCTTCTGCCGGAAATACATCGGCAATTACCTGGAAGAGGTCGTATCCATCATCAACGCCCCGACCGCGGACAAGCCCTTCGGAAAGACCTATACCATCCGTTTCCTGGGCAATGTGCTGGAGGGGAAAAAGGTGATCCACCTGAACCTGTCCATGGAGGATTTCAAACAGGCGATCCTTCGCCAGATGCAGGACGGAAAAGTGGTGTGGTTCGGCAGCGACGTGGGCAAGTGGGGCGACCGGAACAAAGGCTTCTGGGACGACCGGGCGTTTGACGCGGAGCTGGTGACGGGGCTTGATCTTGAAATTTCGAAGGCGGACGCGCTGGATCATCAGTTCTCCGCCATGAACCATGCCATGGTGCTGACGGGCGTGGAGCTTGAAGACGGCAAACCGATCCGCTGGAAGATCGAAAACTCCTGGGGTGACGAGCACGGTAAGAAAGGCTATTACATCTGCTCTGACAGCTGGTTTGACCAGTACGTGTACCAGGCGACGGTGGAAAAACAGTACCTGGGCGTACAGGCGAAGCTTGCGGAGCAGGAACCCATCGAACTGGATCCCTGGGATCCGATGGGTACGCTGGCGGACTGACATGACGGATTACGCATTGCTGACGGAACAGATCACAGCGCTGACGGCGGACTGCCCCTGGGCGCTGGCCAACCTCGCGAACGCGGCGGCCGCGCTGTACTGGAGCATGGACGGGATCAACTGGGCGGGCTTTTATCTGCTCCGTCAGGGAAAACTGGTGCTCGGGCCGTTTCAGGGGAAAACGGCCTGCACTGTCATCGAACCCGA
>JAEEGL016766486.1_pt1 | contig 12819 bp, 12 predicted proteins | sample 9134231 | NCBI WGS metagenome assembly JAEEGL01 (sample SAMN16246548, study PRJNA631951) | gut metagenome | biome: gut microbiome; feature: rumen; material: fiber-attached | host: Bos | place: Iran: Karaj | collected 2018-10
CGCAACCGCTTTGAGCACGGCCTTTTTAAGCCATTCGTCTTCCTCAACGATCAGAACATAGCCGGCGATAAGGAAAGCCGGAATATATCCGCCGAGAAATGCTGCGATGAAAGCAAATGCAGCCACAAGTTCCGCAGAAACACCTAATTTTGTTTTCATATTGATTATCCTCCTGTTAAAAAGTCTTATATATATAATAATGGTTTTGGTATTGTCTGTCAATTTTTTCTTGAAAGGGAAAAAATGAATGGACCATGGGGACGGGGTTGGTGGACCATTTTGTGTACAAAATGGTCCACCAACCCCGTCCCCATGGTCCATTATTCTTATTTATGCATTCACATATTTCTCAAGTGTCTTTGCAACCGCTCCGGGAGCTGCGATCAGCTCGAGGAAGTAGTTTGCGACCTTGTCGGCAAGTCCGACCTTGTAGAGGTCCACGCCCCAGATCTTTGAATTCTTAAGGATGGGCTCGATCTTGGCGAGTGCTTCTTTGCCGTCGCCGAGTTTGATATCCGCAACCAGAGGGCAAACCTCGGGAAGCATGGGATCGGAGCTCAGTTCGAATTTCTCGCCCTTATCGTCGATCGCCATTATGTAGCGGATCCAGCCCGCATATACAAGAGGAATGAGCTTGAGGCTGTTTATGTCCATTCCGGGTCTCTGAGCATATGCCTTTACGGTCTCGCCGAAGCGGATCGGAAGCTTCTGGGAGGTATCGGTCGCGATCCTCTGCGGAGCATCGGGCATAAAGGGATTGGGTATTCTCTTCTCTACAACATCGTCAATGAACTGCCTGGGACTCATAATGCCGGGATCCACAACTACGGGAAGTCCTTCGGTATAGCCGATGGTACGAACCATTTTGTTGAGGACAGGGTTCTGCATTTCCTTGGAGATAAGCGTGTAGCCAAGGAGACAGCCGAATACCGCAAGGCTTGTGTGAAGAGGGTTCAAGCAGGTGCAGACCTTCATCTTCTCGACCTTGTCGACGGTCTCTTTGTCCGTGAACATGATGCCGCCTTTTTCAAGAGCGGGACGTCCGTTCGGGAACTTATCTTCTATAACGAGATATTCGCACTCTTCGGCATTTACAAAGGGCGCAACATATGTATTCTTTGAGGTGATAACGGGCTCCGCTTCCTCGATGCCGTCCTTTTTGAGCATCTCTTCGACGGACTTGTCGGGGCGGGGAGTGATCTTATCGATCATCGACCAGGGGAAGGAAACCTTGGTTTCGTCATGAACATAAGCGATAAAGCCGGGCTTTATGAGGCCTTTTTCCTCCCATTCCTTTGCAAATGCGTCAACAGCCGCAAAGAGCTTGTCGCCGTTATGCGAGCAGTTATCCATCGATACGAAAGCGATGGGCTTTGCTCCCGCAAGGAAACGGGTGTAGAGAAGCGAAACCACTTTGCCGAGATAGCTTTCGGGCTTTTCGGGGCCGTTCTTCAGGTCGGCGGATACAGAAGGGAGCATCTCACCCTTGCCGTTTACAAGGCTGTAGCCTTTTTCCGTGATCGTGAAGCTTGCCATCTGCAGGCTGTCGCTTTCGAAGATCTCTTTAAGTCTGTCATATGAAGACTTGTTATCCGAATCAAGAGTAAGGCTTTCGGCTATGCTGCCTACAACGGTCTTTTGAATTGTGCCGTTTGCCATGAAGGTGGCAAGGATCGAGAGATCGTCGTGAGGGGTGTACATCTTGTCTATGATCTCGTAATCATAGCCTTCGCAAACGGTAAGGCCTCTGTCAAGAATGCCTTCATTCAGGAGATTCTGCACGACATTCGCCTGAAATGCGCGGAAGATATTGCCTGCGCCGAAGTGGATCCATATGGGAGCCTTCTTTGTGCGCGAGATCATATCCGCACGGTTGAATTTGGGAAGAACATAGCCTTTTGCTTCCCACTCTTTTGTATTCTTAATGCCTTCGTTGTTTATCTTCATGCTTTCTTCTTTGCCTCGCTTTTTTCAATGGCTTCCCAAAGTCCGTTGAGATAGGTTGCTCCGAGTGCGCGGTCATAGAGACCGTAACCGGGCATGGCAACCTCGTCCCAGATCATTCTTCCGTGGTCGGGGCGGATCGGACCGTCAAAACCTATGTCATAGAGAGCCTTCATGATCTCGTACATATCGAAGGAACCTGTTCTTGAAAGATGGGGAGCCTCTTCGAAATCAAGATGGCCGGGTTCGGTGCAGTTGAATTTAAGGTTTCTGACATGGGCAAAATGTATGCGACCCTTAAGCGAACGTATCATATCGGGAAGATCGTTCTCGAGGTTTGTTCCGTATGAGCCCGAGCAGAAGGTAACGCCGTTGTGCGGGTTATCCACCATCTTCATCATACGAAGGATGTTCGCCTTGTTGATGATGATCCTCGGAAGACCGAAAACGCTCCATGCGGGATCGTCGGGATGGATGGCCATATTGATGTCGTACTTGTCGCAGACGGGCATGATCCTCTCGAGGAAGTATTTAAGATTTGCGAAGAGCTTCTCTGAATCGATGGATGAATACATCTCGAAGAGCTCCTTTATCTTTGCCATTCTCTCGGGCTCCCAGCCGGGAAGGACTGCGCCGTTCGAATCCTTTGAGATCGCTTCGAACATATTTTCGGGCGTGATCTTGTCGATCGCTTCCTGGGAATATGCAAGACCCGTGGAACCGTCGGGAAGGCGGCGTGCGAGCTCGGTCCTTGTCCAGTCGAAAACGGGCATAAAGTTGTAGCATACCATATGTATGCCTTCGAGGCCGAGGTTTTCGAGGGTCTGAATATAGTTGTCGATATAAAGGTCGCGATCGGGTGTGCCTACCTTGATGGCATCATGGATGTTAACGCTTTCAATGCCGGAAATATGAAGGCCCGAAGCCTCAACCTCATCCTTAAGGGCTTTGATCCTTTCTCTGCTCCATACTTCACCGGGGGTGGTGTCGTAGAGGGTGGTGATCACTCCGGTAACTCCGGGAACCTGCCTGATCTGCTTTAAGGTAACGGTGTCAAATTTTGACCCGAACCAGCGCATTGTCATTTCCATAATTTTTCTCCTTTAAAAGTGGGTTGCCTAATTGTTCCATATAAATTATTATAATGAATTATAGGTTGAAAGATTTTATTTTGCAACCGTATTATTTTCTTAAAGTCCGTAAAAATCCCTATATTATACGGAGGAGATATGAGCGAAACAAAAAAGAAATACCTCGGTATATCGGCGTTTGGCATTCTGCATTTCTTCACAGACCTTTTATGCCATTACTACGCTTTCAATCTTGTCCCGAAGGTGTGGCCATACAAGACCTTTGAGCTTTTTCTCCTCTACAACTTCATAGCTTTTGCTCTGCAATGTCCCATCGGATATGTTGTCGACAGGATCAATTCATACATATATAAACCTGTGGGCGTGGGCTGCGGAGTCTGCTTTATGGGCCTCGGCTATATGCTCGGTTTCGGCTACGGTTTTGTGCCGGTGGGCCTTATATGCTGTGCTTTGGGAAATGCCGTCATTCATACAGTGGGAAGCAGGGGCGTTATGGAAGAAGGTAAGACCGGCCTTGCGGGCGGAGGCATATTCATAGCCTTCGGAGCACTGGGCGTGGGGCTTGGAGACTATCTGGGCATGAACTACAACGGCAAGCTCATAGTGAGGCTGCTTTGGGTTGTAACTCTGATAACCTTCTTTATCGTATCGGCAAAGATCAAAAGCGTTCATTCCGTTGTTCCGGAAGTCAACGAAAGAGCGGGGGAAAGAGGAAACCTGCGGTGTCTCGCCTTATGCCTGTTCGCTGTATTTGTCCGCTCATTTGTGGGCTTTATCCTGCCGAACGGCTTTAATGAGCTTATAGCGGAAAGATCGGAAGAGGCGCAAGGCGCGGTTTCGGCGGTGCTAAAAAGCCTGCCCGGCTTTGTGGGAAAGGCAGCGGGAGGAGTTATCGTCGTTCTGCTTTTTGTTATATTCAAGGGGAAAGATATTCGAAAAGCAAATTACATATACGGAACGGTTGCGTTATCTGTAAGCACATTACTGTTGTTCTTTTTCGGAAACACTGTTGTCGGGGGACTTATCGGAATTCTCCTTTTCCATTCGGTGATGCCGGTCACTTTATATGAGATATACTGCATTTTGCCCGCATATCCCGGCTTTTCGCTCGGACTTACGACTCTGATGCTCTTCGCAGGCATGCTTCCGATAGTTGCTTTTTATATACCGGGGAATGTTGAGAGGATGCTGTTGCTGATATTGGGCCTGCTTGGCGCTGCCGCGCTTATACTTGCGCTGAGGATATATTTAATAGATAAAAAGAAAGAGGGCCGGTATGCTTAAGTATCTGATCTCACTGCTTCTGACCCTCGCGATCGAAGGCTGCGTGACGGCAGCGGTATCAAGAAAGTCGGAATGGTTAATATATGTATGCATAGTAAATGTAATGACGAACCCGCCCGCAAATGTTCTGTTCAACGGACTTAAACCGCTGTTGACACGGGAGGGCAGGGTCGCGCTGATCATAATTCTGGAGGCTGTTGTAATTCTGGCCGAAGGATTCCTCTTTCATCTTTACAGAAAGAAAGAGCGCAATGGACTGAGGTGCCTCCCTCTCGGAAAATGCATGCTTTGGTCGCTGGCACTCAACCTTCTTTCATACGGCCTCGGAAGTCTGATAAACAAAGTAATATGAAAATACGGCTGAAAGCGGTTGTTTCCGCGGTCAGCCGTATGTTTTTATTCATTTGTTGCGGGGATTATGAAGGAGATGGTGGTTCCGACGTTCGGAGCACTCTCTATCCTGAATTCGCCGTGCATCATTTCTTCTATCCTGCGCTTTGTATTTACAAGGCCTATATGGCTTCTGGTGTTGTCAACCGTGACAATATCGGAAAAACCGACACCGTTGTCAATGATCTGGACAATATGATCGCTGCCCTCGGAATAACTGCGGACCGTGACCTTGCCGCCGGGCTCGGTACGCTTTCTGATGCCGTGCTTAATGGCATTTTCGACCATCGGCTGAACCGACAGCGAAGGAAGTCTGAAAGCAACGTCCTTAATATCGAATTCAACTTCGAGATCGGGGAAGCGGAGCTGTTCTATCTTTGTATAGGTCTTTGTGTGCTCCAGCTCCTTTACAAAATCCACCGGAGTTGTGAGATCCAGCGAGTCCATATTGGTGCGGAGGTAGTTGGAAAACTCAGTTATGACGGTCTGAGCCTGTACAGGATCCTGAGCGATCAGCGCCTTTATGGTGGTCAGAGTGTTATACAGGAAGTGAGGCTGTATCTGAGACATCATTATGGCGATCTTGTTCTTTGTAAGCTCTGCCTCAAGTTCTGCCTGCTTTGTAGCTTTGAATTCGATGTAATGCTGTGCCTCTATTTCGTAAAGAATGAAAACCGACATTGAAACCGCGGGCCAGAGAATTGATATTTCGCGGTTTGCCACCTGAACTATGGAAACGATTATGGGAGCGACCATTATAAATATGAGCATCTCATTCTTTTTGCGTGATGCTCTGTTCCTGTCACGCACTATGGTCGCGACAATGAGGGCGATGGAGAGGATAATGTAAACATAGTCGAAGAGTATGTTGTGGTAGTAAAACCATCCGCGGATAAAGCCGGCATTATCGTCAAGACTGAAGACCAGCCCCGTAAAAGGATTGATAAAGGTGATCACAATGAATTCGCCTATTACCGGCAGCGCACAGATGAGATATGATATCTTATGGGGCGAAGGGGGACGTTTTAAGAATCTGGACTTCGCCAGCAGGAACCATTGCCAGCAGAATACCGTTTGGGTAATATAATACACTGAAGTTGAAAAAAGGGAAAAATACCAGGCAAAAGGAAAGGGCATTGCCGGCGAGATCATTGCCACAGCATCGGCACCGAGAATAGTGCTGGCAGATACCATCATGCTTCTGAAGAGGTATTTGTCCAGCATCTCAACATTGCCCTTGTTGTTGGTGAACCAGATTATGGTAAGCACCATCAGGGCACCGAGATCCAATATGATATTGACCTGAGAAAGAGTCATAACCCACCCCTGCGGAACGGCACACATTGCGCGCAGAACGATCCTAAACACTGTTCAGTATAAATTCCCCTGTAAATAATTACAACGTAAAAAATTTACTTCTTCCCTCATATCTGCGAATGGAGCCCCGTCCATAGCATAATAGTATCAGAAGTGCCGGTTTCAAACAAGGGGTACTAAGTCTTGAAATGGTATATGAAAAATGCTATCATACACGATACCGGCAGGTCCGAAACGGGTATCCTGTCTTAAGAGGAGACAATATGCAGACGGAAATAGAGGGATACAGAATCTATTATAACATAAAAGGCGATGGCAATAAATATGTAATTATTTTGCAAGGTTGGGGAACGAAGGCGGAGATATACGGATCCGTTGCGGATGCCCTCTGTGACAGGTATAAAGTGGTCACACTCGATCTTCCGGGCTTCGGTGAAAGTACGGAACCGCGGGAGCCGTGGGGCGTTGACGAATACAGAGATTTTGTGCTCAGGTTCCTGAAGAGCCTCGGCATAGAGTCAGGCATCCTCATCGGTCACTCCTTCGGCGGAAGGGTGATCATAAAAATGGCGGCGCAAAAAGACAGCGGATTCAATATCGAGAAGATCGTGCTGGTGGACAGCGCGGGCATAGTGAATCCTAAGACATTGAAAACCAGGATAAAGATATGGAGATATAAGGCGGTGAAAAAGCTTGCGGGCTTAAAGATCGCCCAATTCCTTTTCGGAAGCATTATAGAGGAATGGAAAAAAAATCAGGGATCCGAGGACTACAGAAACGCAAGCCCGATCATGAAGCAGTGCCTTGTGAAAGCGGTCAATGAAAACCTTAAGGATCTGCTTCCTCTTATAGATCGTGATACTCTGCTGATATGGGGAGATCGCGACACGGCAACTCCTCTTTCCGACGGAAAGACCATGGAAGCACTGATCCCGGGTGCGGGACTTGCGGTCATCCCGGGTGCGGGGCATTACTCATTCCTTGATAACCCGGTTCTGTTTTCACGTATAATAAATGCTTTTTTATAAGAAGCGGTAGGAGAAATCTTTGGAATACGAATTTTATATGATCTCATATATGATATTCTGGCTCTTGCAGCCCTTTGTTTTCTGGTTCTGCATGCGCTATAACCTTCATATGTTCCAGCAGAACGGATACAAGAACAAGGTACATGCAAAATGGATCCGGGAACACTTTGAACGGCAGAGGTTTTTGCTGCTCACGGCCGTCTGCGTTGTGCTGCTCATCGTTGCGGGCAGATATGCCGTATCTGCGGTAATAGCTACGGTTTTGGAGATCCCGGTACTTCTCGGCTATATCGCTCTTATGAAGAGCAATTCAAAGAAAAAGCTGGTATTTACAAACAGGGTAAAGCGGCTTGTATGCTGTGATGTGATGCTGACGGCGCTTGTCATTGGGGCGGTCGTTATACACAATGCAAGGTATCGCTCCGTGGAAGTGTTTACCGCGAGAGGAGCGCTTGCATTTGCCGTTCTCATCCTGTGCGAGCCATATTTGATCATCCTTTCGAATATCATAATGAAACCCGTTGAAAAGGCTGTGAACAACGGATTTATAAAGGATGCACGGAATAAACTGCAGAGCAATCCGGGCCTCACGATCATAGGCGTTACGGGAAGCTACGGAAAGACCAGCCTTAAGTTCTTCTTAAAGGAATTGCTTTCCGAGAAATTCAACGTTATTGCCACACCCGAAAGCTTCAACACTCCGATGGGAGTTGTAAGGACAGTCAGGGAAAGTCTTAAGCCCACACATGAGATCTTCATATGCGAGATGGGAGCAAGGAATGTGGGGGATATCAAGGAACTCTGCAATCTGGTCCATCCGGGATACGGCGTTATAACATCGGTCGGTCCCCAGCATCTGGAATCCTTTAAGACTCTGGACAATGTGAGAAAAACAAAGTTTGAGCTTGCAAATGCGCTGCCGGCGAACGGAAAACTCTTTGTGAACGGGGATTCCGAGGAGGCGGTGAAGGGAGAAGGCGGGCCCGAAAGGATATATTACGGAATAAACAATAAGTCAGGCTATTATGCAAAGGATATAACTCTTTCCCCGCAGGGAACGGATTTCACGGTCGTCACTCCGTCGGGAGAGGAAGAGAGATTCCATATGCGGCTCATAGGTTCCGTGAATGTGCTGAACGTGCTCGGCGCGATCACGGTGGCAAACTCTTTCGGGATACCGCTCGGTGAACTCAAGGTTCCGGTCAGACGTATCGTACCGGTGAGTCACAGACTTGAACTCAGGGAACACGGCAGCTTCACGATCATCGATGATGCTTATAATTCGAATCCGGTGGGTTCAAAGGCAGCTGTGGAGACCTTAAAGGATTTTGACGGCATAAGGATACTGATCACGCCCGGAATGGTCGAGCTCGGAGCGAAAGAGGACGAACTGCATTACAAATTCGGCACATATGCCGCGCCCTGCTGTGACTACATACTTCTTGTCAACAGATACAGAACAAAAGAGATCAAAAGAGGAGCGCTTGAGTCCGGCTTCCCGGAGGATAAGCTCCTTGAATTCGATAAATTCACCGAAGCTATGGACTATGCCGTAAACCGCATAAAGGATGAAGGGCATAAGTACATACTTCTGGAAAACGATCTACCCGATGCATTTTAAAGGAAAAGAGGCAAAGCAATGATTAATTTGGCAGTATTCTTCGGAGGACGTTCCGTGGAACATGAGGTTTCGGTCATCTCGGCCCTTCAGGCGGTGGCATCAATGGACAGGGAAAAGTACAACATCATCCCTGTCTATATCACAAAGCAGAACGATATGTATATCGGAGAGGCAGTGGGTGACATAAACGCATACAAGGACATCCCGGGACTCTTAAAGAAGTCGCGCAGGGTGATTATGGTAAATGACGGAAAAGAGGTCGTACTCAGGGATCATTCCGCATCCCTTTTCGGCAAAAAGAGCGTGAGAGTGGATGTGGCTTTCCCCATCGTACACGGCACAAATGTTGAGGACGGCACCTTCCAGGGATATTTGAAGCATCTCGGCGTTCCCTTTGTCGGCTGTGACGTGCTCTCATCGGCGGTCGGTATGGACAAATATGTTCAGAAGACGGTCCTTAAGTATAATGACATACCGGTTCTGGACTGCCTGCTCTTTACGCTTGCGGATTATAAGAATGTTGATGACATGATCAACAGGATAGAGAAGAAGTTCGGCTATCCCGTGATCGTAAAAGCCGCTAACCTCGGATCTTCCGTCGGCATATCCGTTGCAAAGGACAGGAATGCACTTGTGACAGCTATAGACGATTCCTTCAGATATGCAAGAAAGGTGCTTGTTGAGCATGCGATCACCAACTTAAGGGAGATCAACTGCTCCGTATGCGGAGATGAGAACGAGGCATATGCTTCCGAGATAGAGGAACCCTTCCACAGCAAGGAGATACTGAGCTACAAGGATAAGTATCAGTCCGGCGGCAAGGGAGGCTCAAAGGGTATGGCGGGTGTTTCGAGAAAGATACCTGCCGATGTTCCCGCGGAGATGAGGGACAGGATCAGGGATCTTGCGGTAAAGAGCTTTAAGATACTCGGCTGCAGCGGCGTTTCCAGGATCGACTTTATGCTGGATACCGATAACAACGAACTGTATTTCAACGAGATAAACACCATACCGGGCTCGCTTTCGTTCTATCTCTGGGAGCCTGCCGGAGTGCCTTATAAGGAGCTTTTGGACAAAATGGTGAACCTTGCGCTTAAGCGTGCGAGAGAGGATGAAAAACTGACATTCTCCTTTGACACAAACCTGCTTTCGAACAATGCGTTCTCCGGAAGCAAGGGCGCAAAGGGCTCTAAAATGTAGGATATGATATGAAAAAAGAAGTATTTATAAAGATCTCCGGCCTGCATTCGGGCGAGTCTGAGGATATGGAGCTCATGGTAAAGGGCACATATATGGAGAGCGGGGACAAGGTCTATCTGAGCTACGAGGAAACCGATTCCGAGGGCGTGGTCTACAAATGCCGCCTGAAACTCAGTCCCGATGAAGTGATCTATACAAAAACCGGCATGGTTACCACGGAGCTTCACTATGTGCTGCACGAAACCTATGAGTCGGTCATATCCACTCCGTACGGACAGCTTGATGTGGACATAGTGACGGAAAGGCTTGAATACAGGGATACGCCGGGCATGCTTCTGGATCTTTGTCTGGACTATGCCCTGACCATAAACGACGATTATGCGTCGGAATGTACATTAAACGTAACCGCGGAAGAAATATAAAAAGACTTCGGGCTTGACCCGAAGTCTTTGTTTTTGTCAGAAATTATATCAACCAAACTGTAACTGGATATCCTTTGTGTATACATCCACGTAGCTGTAAGATGCAGTCTTTATTGTGTCAGCCGCCTCATCGAGCTTAATGGTGAAAATGCACGGATAGGTTTCGGTGATCGTCCCCTCGACCACGTCATACCTGTTACGCCCCATGTTTTTTGTTACTTTTACGTGATTTCCTACATTACCCCGGATGCTTCTTACGACGGCACCCATGTCGCCCTGCTGCTTCATAACTTTCTCCTTTCGCGGCCGTCAGACCACTCACGTATTTTCCTGTATTTTTGTACCCTAAACACAAGAATTTGGTATTAAATTTTCCGAAAACTACTATATCATGTGGCCAATGTTTTGTCAAGAATGAATAGTGGTTTTTTGATGATTACAACACAATATATTGACACCGTTCACATATAAGCAATGAAAAAGCCATTCTGAAAGCTTGCTTTCAATAAAACAGGCCTCCCCGAAGATTCTTCAGGGAGACCTGTTTAATGATCGTTTTCAGTTATTTCTTTGCTTTTGCGGCCTTGTTTGCAGCCTTGTTTGCAGCGGCTTCCTTCTCAGCTCTCTTTAAGAGACGCTTGAAAAAGCCCTGTTTCTCGGCGGGTGTTTCGAGAGGTCCGCGAAGACCCATTACCTTGATGATGTACATACCGTTGATAACAGCCTTTACTTCCTTCTTAACGGGTACGTTGTCGAAGATCTTTGCATCACACATAAGAGTGTGAACCTGAGGACCTACCTTTGCCTTAACGACGGGTACCTTTGAACGCTTTAAGTACCAAGGCGTCTGCTCAAGAACGATGTCGGGGAAACCGGCGTCGACCATTTTCATTCGTTTCTTGTCTATGATCAGCATTGACACCGTTTGGGCGCCGTTCATAATATTTGCTTCCGCGGCTTCCTGCTTCTTCTGCATTCTGTTTCCGAGGATGATCAGGACGATCAGGCCCACAAGAAGAACGGAAGCGATCACAATGAGTACGATGGACCATGTTGCGATGAGCAATATGGGATAAAGATATAAAAGTGCTAACATTTAATAATGCCCCTCCATATTATAGTGACGTTTAATATACAGTAAAAAGAGTTATTTTTCAACAGAAATCTGTTTTGCTTCCTCGGCCTTTCTCGCAGCTATGCGGGAAGGATTTTTGGTGAGATACTGTTCATGGCCTTCGAGCATCTGTCCGACTATGTTTCTTGTGTATGCGCCGACAAATTTCAGGTCGTCTCCGGACAGATCCTTTAAGTAGATGGGCTTTCCGTATTCGATGACTGCGGTAGCTCTCTTAACGAAGGGCTTGGAATTCTCAAACACGTCATCGGCGCCGGAAATGGCAACCGGAACGATGGGACAGCCTGATTTTGTTGAGATCTTAAAGCTGCCTTCCTTAAAGGGATTCATTTCCTTTGTCTTGCTTCTTGTGCCTTCGGGAGCTATGAACATCGATATGCCGTCGTTTATGTTCTCAATGCTCTTAAGTATCATCTTAAGTCCCGAACGGGGATCCTTGCGGTCAAGGAAATAGCAGCTGCAGAGATCCATCCACCAGGAGAGGAAAGGCACTTTCCTGAGTTCTTTCTTTGAAACTATGCCTGTAAGCACCGGAAGAGAAGCATATGCAAGCGCCGCATCCAGTATGCCGCGGTGGTTTGCCGCGAACATAACGGGTGTGTCCTTCGGAACGTTCTCGATACCGAGCTTTATAACGCGGGTGCCCGCGCAGAAGAGAACAAAGTTAAAGCCGGCCTTTACAACGGGCTGCGCGATCTTAGAAACCGTAACCGGATGACGGAATCTCATAATTTCCAGAACGATAAGCAGCGGTGATGTGATTATGAAAAACAGGGTAAGTGCAAGCGCTACCGTGATAAGAAAAAACATATGGATCATCCTCCGTATTCGTTGTTGAATTTCGTGATCGGGCTTTCCTCCGATATATCGAGGAGCAGCTCATTCAGGTTCAGTTTGCTGTAATCCATCGGCCAGTCGATATTGCCGTTGTAGGTTCTCTTGTATTCTCCCTTTGAGGTGATCTCGGGATAGTAGTACTGAACCTTGTCGTCCACCATGATCACATTGCCGTCTTTGTCCCTCTTGGGGATCAGGCGTATCGGTGTGCCGTAATTGTCGAGCTCGACCTTTGTGCTGTCGGGGCTGAAAAGTATCTCGCGGAACAGGATCTCACCTTTTTTATTGCGTACAAAGGTGCCGTCCGCCTGAACCAGCGGATCGAGCAGGAAGATCTCGCCGTATGTGTCGCGCCAGAGTTCACCGTTTTCAAAAACGGCCGGTTTTACCGCAACGAAGGGACTTGAACCGTTCAGATACATACGGTCGAAGAGATCCGTTACAGGCTCGGCAAGTATTTTGTTGCCTTCTTCATCCTTTATGATATTGCCCTTTGCATCTGTAAGATAAGGTATCAGGCACGGCATATAGGTATAAGGATTAACGAAAA
>JAEEGL017299308.1_pt1 | contig 12819 bp, 7 predicted proteins | sample 9134231 | NCBI WGS metagenome assembly JAEEGL01 (sample SAMN16246548, study PRJNA631951) | gut metagenome | biome: gut microbiome; feature: rumen; material: fiber-attached | host: Bos | place: Iran: Karaj | collected 2018-10
GGTTGTTGAAATAATAAAAAACGCAAGCGTTTCTCAAAAAAAAGATAAAAACTCTGTGTCTTTGTACCTCTGTGTTGAATTATTATTCGCGGAATTTTGTGAAGATTCGTGGTTGAAAACAATTCATGAAAAATTCATGGTCTATTTGTGGTAATTATATGTGAAAAAAGAAACACGCAATAAATAAAAGATTAGTGCATTTGAATGGGAGAGAAACTTCATTTTTTTATTATATTTGCACCATAGATTTGGGAGAATAATGTAATTAGGAATAATATGAGGATGAAACTGTTGCTATGGTTGGCATTTCTGGTGATTGCAACTATTGCCAAGGCCCAAAATGAGTATGTGATCACAGTAGAGAGCAAAAAGCCCTCTGGAATCATTGACGAGATGCTTTACGGACAGTTGTTCGAGCACATCTATTTCAGTGCCAACAACGGTGTCTGGCAGGAACTCATACAGGAACGTTCGTTCGAACCGGAGCAGTTTCCGGGCATCCATCCACGGGACGGTTATTTTGACGGATGGTTCATGGATGATGACATGGTGCTGCATTCACCTACCCGCTACGAGCAACCGCTCAAGATAGACAGCATAGAGACCTGCGACTTCGACCTGACCATGGATGTCAACTGGCGTTCATACAAGTTGGCCCGGCGCGCTTGGAGCGGGGGCCTGATGGACATCCGCTTCGCATTCCGCAACAAGAGCGACGGAACCCCATATTTCGTACGTATACACGACCCATATTATGAGAGCCGTACTTTCACGCCAGCGCAGACCCAGTCGCAGATCGACGCGGCCAATGAGGCATCAGCACGTGCTGCGCTTCAGAAGCAGAGTTCCACGGCCGATTTCTCTATCTGCACCATGGAAGAACGGGAGTCGCCGGGCTTTGGGGGACGGCCCGGACGACGCATGAACATGCTGGTGCCAATGGCATCGGCTCCTGCCACGAAGGAGCAGGTGAATGAGGAGCAGCAATGGCACAAACTTCGCATCGAGAGTCGTGGCAGCAAGGCAACCGTCTATTGGGATGGCAAAGAGGTGCTCAGTTACGACGGTCTGGAGCGTGCCGACCGCAATTTCCTCACCTTCTGGGTCAACTATACCGAGGCCACCTATCGCCACATCAAGTTGACAGCCACTAACGGCAAGGTGCTCTTTGAAGGCACTCCCGGAGATGTGCAGATTCCTGCCGTCGCCCAGCAGTGGACCGCTTTCGGCGAGGGCGGCAAGTACCGTCTCGTGAAGGACGATGCCGTGAATATGCGTTATTCGCAGGAGATAACGGCAGGAAAGAAGGCGGAGACAGGCATTTCCCAGGGACCTCAAAATATCATTTTCAGCGAAAAGTATGTAGGCTCCATCTATGCGAAAGGTAAGGGCGAACTCATCGTCGGATTGCGCAGTTCGAAAGGCAATATCATTGCCCGCCAGTCGTTGGGCAAGGTGAGCAAGGACTGGAAGAAATATGAATTCACGCTTGAACCGCAGAAAATTGAAGGTGATCTTCGACTCACCATAGATTTCAGCCAGACATCAAATCAGATTTCTAAGATTGGCTGTGATGCCGATTTCGTCATTATGGTCAAGAATGGAACAGTACAGGTCGACATGGTGACCATGACCACCCAGACGGGCATCAACTTGGGCGGTTTCCGTCCGGATATCCTGCAAGCGGTCAAGGAACTGCATCCCACATGCCTGCGCTGGCCAGGTGGAGGATACGTGGCACAATATGACTGGAAATGGGGCATCGGTCCGCAGGAGAAACGGGAGCGGTGGGCACACTGGATGTGGATGGACTACGACCAGAACTGCTTTGGAACCGATGAATTCATACGTTTCTGCCGGGAGGTCAATTCGGAGCCGATTATCGTGGTGAGCGTCAAGTTTGAGCGCCCCGCTGAGGAGTATGACCGTATTCTTCAGGATGCGGTGAATTGGCTTCGCTATTGCAATGCACCCGCCACTGACGAATGGGGCGCAAAGCGTGCCGCCAATGGACATCCCGAGCCCTACAATGTGAAATATTGGGAGATTGACAATGAGATGTGGGAGATGGGCATCGACCGCTATGAGAAGTGCGTCCGCGACTTCAGTACCGCGATGCGAAAGATTGACCCTTCTATCAAAATCATCGCCTGCGGCGGATTCCGGGAGGATGAGCAGTTCATCAAGCGCAGCGGCAGTTTCTTTGACTACCTGAGCCTTCACCACTATGAGCAGCAGGGTGGTTATGCCACCGGACCGACGCGACTGGGACAGCAGTATGACCGCTATGCCAAGATGATAGCAGATGGTCCCAATCCGAACATCAAACTGTTCATCTCGGAGTGGAACCTGAACAGCATCGACTGGCGCACAGGTCTTTTTGCAGGCGGATTCCTCAACATGTGCGAATCCCGCGACGTGGTGGCCATGGGTGCGGCTGCCCTGTTCATCCGCCGTACCGATGCACCTGACTGGAACAATGCTTTCATCAATTTTGACTACAAAGACCTGTTCAAGGCGCCCAACTGTCAGGTCACCGAACTATGGTATGACCATTTCTCCAAGTACCGTTTGGCATTCAGTGGTGATACTGGCAATATCAACGTGAGCACCACATTGTCAGAGAATGGCACCGACGTCATCGTGAAGGTGGTGAATCCCACAGAAGAGCCTGCCATGCTGCGTGTCAAAGGAGACTGGCCCGGGGTGTCGGGTACCGAGTTCGAGTATTTTGCTCCTGGTTCGCTTACAGTGGCCAACAGCATGGAGAACAAGACTGCCGTCGCGCTCAAGAAAGCGACCGCAACGACCGACGGAAACGATGTCTTGCTCTCTGTTCCCGCCTTGTCCGCCGGCGTGCTGACAATCACCAAGAAGCAGGCTGATTAGTTAAATCATCAGGCAAATCATTGCTATTTGGCATAAAACCCTTACTTTTGTACACAAAAACAAAGACACATAACATGAGAAGGCTATTTTTGATGCTGCTGGTGGTCGTTTTGGTCAGCAGTTGTGGAAAGCAGAAGGAGCAGTCAAGCAAGGCTCCTACAAGAGTGGAGACACTGGTGGTGTCGCCTGGTATGATCGACAATGCGCAGACCTATGTGGGCATTGTGGAGGAGCGTGAGGCCACAGCGGTGAGTTTCACCAGCATGGGCGTGGTGAAGCGGATCTTTGTCAAGGAGGGTCAGATGGTTGGCCGCGGGCAGTTGCTGGCGGAAATCGACCCGACCACCTCGAGCAACACCGTGGAGGTGGCGCACGCATCGGTCAACCAGGCCAAAGACATGGTGAAACAGGCCGAAGCCACCTACAACCAAGCCAAGGATGCCTACGACCGCCTGAAACTGTTGCATGACAATGGTTCGCTGCCTGAGGTGAAATGGATAGAGGCGGAGACCCGTCTCGCTCAGGCCACATCAGCCCTCCATACAGCACATTCCGGCGTGGCCTCTGCCACCGCAACGGAGAAGATTGCCCGCAAGGGACTTGCAGACACCCGTCTGTATGCCCCTGTCAGCGGCGTCATCGGCAAGAAACAGTTGGTGGCAGGAGAGACAGCGCTGCCTTCAGAGGCAGTGGTGAACATTCTCGACATCTCAACCGTGAAAGTGAAGGTGGCTGTGCCCGAATCAGAGATTGGCAGCATCAATGCCAACACGTCTGCCAGCATCAAGGTGGATGCCATCGACCGCAGTTATATGGGAGGCAGGATAGAGAAAGGCGTGCAGGCAGACGCCCTCACACATACCTATGACATCCGGATCAATGTCGTGAATGGCGACCTCAAATTGTTGCCGGGCATGGTGGCCAGCGTCCGCTTCGTCTCAGAGGGGTCCCAGGGCATCAGCAGCAAGTCGATTCCTGTGACATCGGTGCAGAAGAAATCCGACGGTACGCTGTTTGTCTGGACCGTGGACAACAACAATGCCGCCCACCGCACCAATGTGAAGATCGGTGAGACACATGGCAACCACGTGACGGTGGTGGATGGACTGAACATTGGCCAGCGCATCGTGACAGAGGGATACCATAAACTGAGTGAAGGAACAAAAGTCGTGTATTAGTATGGGAAGCAAGATGGAATGGCTAAAATGGCCATTGGAACATTACCCGATATCGCTGCTCATCATCAGCATCTTCTTTTTGTTGGGCATTTTCGGCATGTTTGACATGCCCAAGGATGAGTTTCCGCATGCCACGATCCGTCAGGGAGTGGTGGTGGCTGTCTATCCTGGTGCGACGACAGAGGAGGTGGAACTGCAGGTGGCACGTCCGCTGGAGCGGTATCTCTTTACCTATGGAGAGATCAATCGTGTGAAGACCACCACGACATCTCAGAACGGCATGTGCATCGTGATGGTGAAACTCAACGATGACGTGAACAACAAGGATGAGGTGTGGAGCAAAATCAAGCATGGTCTGAACGGATTCAAGTCACAGTTGCCTTCTGGCGTATTGGCCATTGTGGTGAACGACGACTTCGGCAACACCTCGGCGCTGCTCATCGCCATCGAGAGCGACCAGCGCAGTTACCGAGAGTTGAAGGAATACAGTGATGACCTGAGCGACCGTCTGCGCAGGATTCCGTCTGTGGCCAACGTAAAATTGTTTGGTGAACAGAAGGAGCAGATATCGCTCTATGTCGACCGCCAGCGGCTGCAAGCCTATGGAATCGGGCAGCAGATGCTCTTCTCACGTCTGCAAGCCCAGGGCATCACCACGATGAGCGGAAACATCGACGATGACGACCAGCAGATACCCATCCATGTGGAGGCTCAGGAGAATGGTGAGCAGGAAATTGCCAACCAGATTATCTTCTCCGACCCTGTCACGGGCAAGGTGGCCCGTGTGAGGGATGTGGCACGTGTGGTCAGTGAATACGAACCGATGTCGAGTCGCATAGAGCAGGACGGACACCCCTGTGTGCTGCTGTCGATGGAGATGACTCCCGGCAACAATGTGGTGCAGTATGGCGGTGAGGTCGACAAGGTGCTCGACGATTTCCGTGAGAACGAACTGCCCGAGGACGTGAAGGTCACACGCATCGCCGACAAGCCCAAGGTGGTGAATCTCAGTATCACCAACTTCCTGCGCGACCTGCTGGTGGCGATGCTCATCATCATCCTGGTGATGATGGTGCTCTTCCCGTTGCGCTCGGCCATCGTGGCATCCATCACCATCCCGCTGAGTACCTTCGTGTCGGTGTCTTTCATGTATATGTTGGGCATCGAACTGAACATAGTGACGCTGGCTGCGCTGATTGTGGTGCTGGGAATGGTGGTCGACAACTCTATCGTGGTGATAGACGGCTATTTGGAATATCTCGGAAAGGGGCATGAACCCAAGGACGCGGCCATAGAGTCGGCCAAGCAATATTTCATGCCCATGATGTTGGCCACCATTTGCATCTGCGCCATCTTCTATCCTTTCCTGATCACCATGAAGGGCATGTTCCATGACTGTCTGAAGGATTTCCCCGTTACCATCACCATCAACCTGATGGTGTCGCTCTTCCTGGCTGTGACAGTGATACCTTTCCTGGAAGTCAGGCTGATCAAGCCCGAAAATGTGAAAACTGACGGAAATGCCATCACCAAATGGGTGCAGAAGACCTATGACAAGGTGCTCGACTTCACATTCCGAAATCCGTGGACGACTATCTTTGGCTGCATTGCTGTCATCTTGTTGTCCACCGTCATTATTCCGACGCTGAAGATACGCCTCTTCCCCTATGCCGACCGCGACCAGTTTGCCGTGGAAATCTTCTTGCCCGATGGCAAGGGACTGGCTGAGACCACAGAGTTGGCGGATTCGGTCCGTCATGTGCTGGAAAAGGACGACCGCATCACGGGCATCACCAGTTTCATCGGCTGTTCCTCGCCCCGCTTCATGGATGCCTATGCGCCACAGATGGCAGGGAAGAACTATGCCCAACTGATAGTGAACACACAGTCAGACAAGGCCACGCTCGACCTCTTGGCGCAATATCAGCCACAGTTGGGAGAAGCCTTTCCCAATGCTTACGTGAAGTTCAAACGACTGGACTATCTGGAAGTCACAGAATTGGAGTATCGTTTTTATGGCGACAATCTTGATTCCCTCCATGTGGTGGCTGAGCGGCTGATGGAGCGCATGCGCCAGATGCCGGAGTTGGAATGGGTGCATACTGATCATTTCCAGCCTCACCCCATCATCAACGTTGAGTTGGACCCCGTCGCTTCGGCACAGTTGGGCGTGACACGTTCCACGGCACAACTGGCATTGAGCGCGACGTCGTGCGACCTCCGTGTGGGACAGGTATGGGAAGGCAATTATGAGTTGCCCATCGTCGTGAAAGACGATGCAGACATGACATTCTCGGATGTCGCCAACCTGGGTATCTCATCACCGATGTCCATCGTATCGTCGGGAGTCAACCAAACCAACAGCACCGTACCTTTGCGGCAGATAGCAAAGGTGTCGCCCCTGTGGAGCGAGAGCCGCATCATACACCGTGGAGGAGAGCGTTGCATCACGGTGACCGGCCATTTCGTGCAGGGCGTTTACACGGCTCCCATCGAGAAGGAGATAGCCCGCATCATGCAGAAGGAGATAGAGATGCCTCAGGGTGTGCGGTCAGAGGTGGGCGGCGAGATAGAGTACGGCGACGAGGCCCTGCCGCAGATATTCGGAGGCATCACCATCGCCATGATCATCGTGTTCTTCTTCCTGCTGTTCAACTTCAAGAAGTTTGGCATCACGACGATATGCATGGTGGCCCTTGCCTTGATGATACCCGGTTCACTGATCGGATTAGGACTGATGAACCGCTCCTTGGGACTCACCTCCATCTTTGGTCTCATCACGTTGATGGGAATGATCATGCGCAACGAGATATTGATTTTCGAGCATGCGATCGACCTAATTAAAAAATATGTGGCAGAACACGGGGATTGGACTGTAGACCGCGAGGGGTACAACAATGCCGTAAAACAGGCTGCCTATGACGCCGGAAAGCGGCGCATGGTGCCTATCTTCCTCACGACAGCCACCACCGCCGTCGGTGTGGTGCCGATGATCATCGCGCAGTCCTCCTTCTGGATGCCCGTCGGTGTGACCATCTTTGCTGGCGGCATTGGTTCTCTCATCCTCGTTGTCACCTTGCTGCCTGTCGTTTATTGGAAAGTAAATCTTAAGTAAAGTCATTATGAAAAAAATCATAGTCATCATTGCTTGTGCTATTTGCTGCGGTGTCGGTGTCTTTGCTCAGCCAGCATATACCCTGCAGCAGTTGAAGGATTCTGCCCGCCACAACAACATCGCTGTCCACACGGCACGTTTGGGCATTGAGTCTGCACAGCATCAGCGCAAGGAGGCCTTTACTAAATTTTTCCCCAATGTCAGCGGAACAGGGTTGTGGTTCAATGCCAACAAGAGCATGGCGAAGATGGATATAGATCCGTCGGGTATGATAACGCCTGAACTGGGGGCAGTTCTGGCCGCATCTTTCCCACCGGAAGCACTGCTTGCCATGCAGTCTCCCTTTGCGGTGTCGATGATGAAAAAAGGGGTGCTGGCTGGCGTCACAGCCCTGCAGCCCGTCTTTGCCGGAGGACAGATTATCAACGGCAACAAACTGGCCAAGGTGGGTGAAGAGGTGAGCCACCTGCAACTTCAACTCTCAGAGAACGAGGTGGACCTGCAGACCGAGAAATACTATTGGCAACTGGTGTCGCTGCAGGAAAAGATGAAAACCATCGCTGCGGTAGACACTCTTCTGGCAGGTATCCATAAGGATGTGGATTTGGCCGTGCGCGCCGGTCTGGCCATGCGCAACGACTTGCTGCAGGTACAACTCCGGCAGAACGACATTGAGAGTCAGCGGGTAAAACTCCAGAATGGCATCAGCATCGTTCAACTGCTGCTGTCGCAGTATTGCGGACTGAATGGAGAGTGGACCATTGAGAGTGTAAAAATGAATGTGGATGGTGAGGACCTTGCTGCTTCCCAACCCCCGTTCCTCACTTCTCAACTCTCATCTCTTCCGGAATACCAACTGCTTCAGAAGCAGGTGGAAGCCTCCAAACTCCAACACAAAATGGAAATTGGCAAAAACCTGCCCTCGTTAGCCCTGGGAGTCGGATATAACTATCATAACCTGCTTGGCAATGACCGCACCTTCGGCATGGTTTTCGCTACTGTCAGCGTTCCTATCAGTGATTGGTGGGGTGGTTCCCATGCTGTCAAGCGTCGCAAAATAGAGCGGTTGCGTGCCGAGGAACAACTGTCTGACAATGCCCAACTGCTCTGCATCCGCATGCAGAATGCCTATAATGCTGTCGGCGAGGCCAGGCAGCAACTGCAGATAGCCCAGCGGAGTATAGAACAGGCCGAGGAAAATCTTCGTCTGAACCGAAACTACTATCGGGCAGGTACCTCAAAGATGAGTGATTTGCTGGAAGCCCAACTTCTCTATCAGCAGACTCTCGACCGCCACACTGAGGCCTACGCCGATCTGCAACTCAAGATACTGGAATACAAGCAGTCAATAGGACAATAAGTAGTTAAGAAGTTAAGAAGTGATCGCTTCGCTGAGAAGTGGCTTAACTTCTTTAACTACTTAACTTCTTTAACTACTAATCTATGTAATCGAATATGTCAATGGTTCCCGTCTCATTTTCTACATCAAGAGACGGGACATATTCGACCATTCTCGTAGTGCCATCTGCTTTCCCGACATAGAAATACACAAATGCACCTGTATAACTGCGGAATATCACCTGATACTCTGATTCCGTCTCTTCTCCCATTGCAACATACATGATGGAAGGATTCTCCTTTGCTATACTCCAGTCATACGTGCTATGGCAATAGTTGTTTACTCCTTTATAGGCCATATCCGACGTTACCTTGCCTTTTTTATCCGCAACTTGCTTCGTCATGGAACTGTCTTGTCTTTCCGTCTGCACGTTGGGGACAGGTTCCTGATCCGTTTTGCTTTTACTGCAAGAGCAAACCAGCAAGAGCAAAAATGCAGTTGAGATGACTATACTTTTTTTCATATTTTCCGATTGATTTGATTTCAACATGCAAAGATAAATCCTTTGGGGTGATATTCAGATGGAATGGCTAAAAACCATGCTCATGGTTTGGCAGAGAAGCCGATGGCAATGGTGTCGTTGGCAAACCTCATGGTCTTGATTATAATCTTCTTGAGTGACTCCTTCACCCATTTGATCTCGTTGAGGTGCACGACCAGTCCTCCGTTTTCCTGTCTCTCGAGGGCCGGAGTCTTGTTCAGGATGGGGATGGCTTTTAATATCATGTCCAAAAGGGTGTCCCCACCAAAAACGCCAGTGGCATAATGCAGGAAGATATCCTTGTCCGCCACCTTGTCGACGATGAGGTCAAGGTTGACGCTTTTGGACACGCGTCCAAGTATAGGTACATTGACTTGAATGGGATAGCCAACGTTGATGGTGTTCTCATTCACCACACGCAGGCTGATGTCTTGTCCACTGTTCTCCTTGATCAGGGATGTGGCTTCGGAAACGGGTAGATGAAGTGTCATAATGGATAGTGTTTCTGCAAAGATAATAAATAATTCCATTGCCAATGTCAAAATGGAAAAATTTAACAAAACTTACAGTTGACACATATTTCCGTAACTACTCAGCACCCTCAGAAAAAATGTACTTAGGAGTGCCCTGACGGGCAGAAATTATAAAAAAATGAATAAAAAATGGTAAAAAAATATTTTCTTATAATTTTCTTAAACATTTTCTTAAAATTTCTCACCGAAGGTGACAGACTGACAACCTGCATTAGGAATAGAGAAAATGAAGTGTAAACCAACTTAGTTTTAACAGACAAAACTGTCAACCAAAATCAGTACAGGGCAACCTTTGCTATTCGCTGAATAGAGTTACGGCATTTTTTTTCGCAAGCATCAGCGTTTGAAGAATGTCAACTAAATCTTTTTTATATTTTTTTTCGTAGCGAAGCGGTTTTTGATCATCTCATCTTTTGCGGATAGGTTACTTTTTCTTTATCTTTGCAAACAGTTTATAGCATACCTACTAAAACAGATTGAACCGATGAAGAAAAGAATGATTGGCCTGCTGCTGACGCTCATGGCCGTTTTCGTTGTGAACGCCCAAAGTATGAGGGAGTGTACGCGTCTCGATGAGGGGTGGAAGTTTGCTTTCGGACATGCCGCCGACCCGAAAAAAGACTTCGGATGTGGTACAGAGTATTTTAACTATCTGACAAAAGCGAACTCCATCCATAATGAGGGACCTTACTCCATGAAATTCAATGACTCAGACTGGAAAGAGGTGCGGGTGCCCCACGACTGGGTGGCTGCTCTGCCTTACGCCCCGTCAGCCAGCCACTCACATGGTTACAAGACGGTCGGTTATAAGTTTCCTGAAACCAGTGTGGGGTGGTATCGCAAGATCATCAGCATTCCCGAAGAAGATCTGGGAAAACATATCTCGCTCAGATTCGACGGCATTTTCCGCAACGCGCAAGTATGGTTCAATGGCTTTTATATGGGAACTGAACCCAGTGGCTATGCCACTCAGGTGTATGATGTGACAGAATATGTCAACTACGGAGGCGACAATCTGATCTGTGTCCGTGCCGATGCCACCCTCGAGGAAGGCTGGTTCTATGAGGGCGCTGGCATCTACCGAGATGCATGGCTCATGAAGACCGGCGCCGTCAGTGTGGCTCCATTCGGAACTTTTGTCTATGCCGACCTGAAGCACCCTTATACGAAGGCGACTCTCCACGTCGAGACAGAGGTCAACAACAGTTCCTTGTCGGTTCAGACCTGTCAGGTAAGTCAGAGTCTTCTCGATGCCGAGGGACGTGAGGTGGCGGTGAGCCATCAGGAATCACTGACTTTGAAACCGAAAGAGACCCTCAACTGCAAACAGCAGTTCGACATCAGCAATCCCCATCTCTGGAGCACGACCGACCCTTATTTGTATCAGGTGAAAACAACCATAACAGTGGATGGCAAGGTGATGGACATCTATGAGACCACGACGGGCATTCGCCAGGTTGAGTTTGATGCCGACCGAGGTTTCCTGCTCAATGGTGAGGTGCTGAAGTTGAAAGGTGTCAACATGCACCAGGACCATGCCGGGGTGGGGGCTGCCATTCCCGATGCCTTGCAGGCATGGCGCATCAAAAAACTGAAAGAGTTAGGCTGCAATGCCTATCGTGCCTCACACAATCCGATGACACCGGCCCTGCTCGACATCTGCGACCGTGAGGGTATTCTGGTCATTGACGAGAACCGCCTTACAGGCATCAATCAGGAACATCTGCGGCTCTTGGAGCGGATGATCAAGCGCGACCGCAACCATCCCTCTGTCATCCTCTGGAGCGACGGCAATGAGGAATGGGGCATGGAGAACACGGTGCAGGGACGCCGGGTGGCAGAGGCGATGCGTGAGTACACCCGTCTGCTTGACCCGACCCGTCATTCCACCATCGCCAATGCTGGTGGCGGCGAGATGATCAAGGGACTTGACGTGGTGGGCTTCAACTACATCATCCAGAACAGTGTGGACGAGCGCAAGAAGGCCAATCCGTCGTGGAAGATTGTCGGCACAGAGGAGACCACTGGCTGCGGCACTCGTGGTGTCTATTTCAACTCTCCGGAACAACCTGGACACATGGTTTCCATGAACCGCGACACGACGCATCATCACGTAGAGAATGTGATAGAGCGTGGCTGGCAGTTCTATGCCGAGCGTCCCTGGGGAGCAGGCGTGTTTTTCTGGACCGGTTTTGACTATCGCGGAGAACCCAATCCGCTGTCTTATCCTGCCACGGACTCTGAGTTTGGTATCCTCGACTACTGCGGTTTCTGGAAGGATGAGGCTTGGTATCTCCGTTCGTGGTGGACCGATGAGCCGACACTGCATATCTTCCCCCATTGGAACCTGCAGGGACATGAGGGCGAGGAAATAGAACTCTGGGCCTACAGTAACTGCGATGAGGTGGAGTTGACGGTAAACGGCAAACGGCTGGGCAGGCAGACGATGCCCAAGAACGGCCACTTGAAGTGGAAGGCTGTCTACCAGCCGGGCAAGGTGGTGGCTACGGGTTATAAGAACGGCCGGCGCATCCTGACTGAGACCATCGAGACGACAAAACCTGCTGCAAGGGTGGTGCTGAGGACGGACCGCCAGACCATTGCCGCAGACAACCGCGATGTGGCTGTGGTCACCGTAGAGATACAGGATGCCAAAGGTCGCATCGTCCCTGATGCCTGTCCCTTGCTGACATTCAGTCTGGAAGGCGATGCCCGCATCATCGGTGTAGGCAATGGCGATCCGGCCTATCTCGGCGCCGACCATCCGCAGGACCTCAACTGTAAGGAATTCCAGATACCTGCCTTCAACGGTTTGGCTCAGGTTCTCATTCAGAGCAGTCTCGTGCCTTCATCCAATGTGTTGTCATGTTCTGCCGACCATTTGAAACCGGGCCGCTTGCAAATAGTATGCGGAGGTAATTAACTGACGTATGATTTGTAATGAAGTATTTTAGTGCTCACAAATTCTCTAATTCAATAATTCGTGAGAAGAAATAAAAGTCCCGAATTAGCGAATTAAAGAATTGGGGAGCACCAAATAATTCGATAATTCGACAATTCGTGAGAAGAAATAAAAGTCCCGAATTAGCGAATTTGAGAATTGGTGATCACAAAATAATTCGATAATTCGAAAATTCGTGAGAAATAAAAATATAAGTCCCGAATTAGCGAATTTGAGAATTGGTGATCACAAAATAATTCGATAATTCGAAAATTCGTGAGAA
>JAEEGL010434152.1_pt1 | contig 12818 bp, 11 predicted proteins | sample 9134231 | NCBI WGS metagenome assembly JAEEGL01 (sample SAMN16246548, study PRJNA631951) | gut metagenome | biome: gut microbiome; feature: rumen; material: fiber-attached | host: Bos | place: Iran: Karaj | collected 2018-10
GGAATCGACATCGAGATTCGGGCGAGAAGGTAGTTCAAGAACACGGTGCGGAACAATTTCTGAAAAGAGGGTGGAAATCGAGGAAAAGAAAGGTGGAACGGGGACGAGAATACGGCGCGGAAGCGTGGCGAGGCTGGAGGAGGTGCTGGACGAGAGGCTGGCGCCGGAGTTCGCGCCGTCGGGATGGATGATGGCGGACAAGGCACCTCCGAGACTGAGGTCGAGGGAGGCGTAGGGACGAGTGAAGAGCGACGAGTGAAGAGTGGATTACCCTGGGCGCCGGCCGCGCTGTCATCGCGTGAAATGTCAACCTCGATGTCTATGCCGACATCGGCTCGCTCGTGATTTCCAACGGCTCCGTTGTCTCGGCTGCCCACGCCTCCGGAAAACTCTCTACACAGGGGCGCGACGTGGCCTCCACGGCCGCCGCGGACCTGGCGCGGCACCTTCATTGCGAGCGAAGCAATGCCCTTCACTGCGCTGTAGCTGCCTCTTCATTGCGCCGAAGCCGCACCTTCATTGCGCCGAAGCCGCCCCTTCATTGCGCCGTAGCCGCCCCTTCATTGCGCCGAAGCCGCCCCTTCATTGCGCCGTAGCCGCCCCTTCATTGCGCCGCAGCCGCCCCTTCATTGCGCCGCCAGGCGTCTTTCATTGCGCTACAACGGCACCTTCATTGCGAGCAAAGCGATGCCTTTCACTGCGCTGCAGCTGCCTCTTCATTGCGCCGAAGCCGCCCCTTCATTGCGGCACCAGGCGCGCCGTTTAGGGGCGTGGATGGAACTTGTGGTGGATGGCAAGGAGGCGGTCGGCGTCAACATGGGTGTAGATCTGCGTCGTAGAGATGTCGGAGTGGCCGAGCATCTCCTGGATCGCCCGTATGTTGGCCCCACGCGAAAGGAGGTGCGTGGCGAAGCAGTGGCGCAGGGTGTGCGGATGCACGTGTCCCTCCAATCCCCCCCGGCGCGCCGCCTCTCCGACAATGCGCCAGAGCGTTTCGCGCCGGAGTCCCCTTCCCCTGTTCGAGACGAAGAGCGACCCGTCGTCATATTTCACGACCCAGCCGGGCCGCCCTTTGGCTAACCACTCGCGAATGGCCGCGACTGCGCTGGAGCCGATCGGGACGACCCGCTGCTTGCCGCCCTTGCCAGTGCAGCGGAGGAAGGCCTCGTCGAGATGGAGGTCGTCGCACGTCAGCGTGACGAGTTCCGAGGCACGGAGGCCACAGGCATAGAGTAGCTCCATCATCGCCTTGTTGCGGAGCGCGCCGGGGTCGTCGCCCTGGAAGGCATCCACAAGCGCCCGCACCTGCTCCTCGGTGAGCGTTTCGGGAAGGTGCATTCCCTGCTTCGGCCGCGACAGCGTGTCGGTGGGGTTCGCCGTCACCGCCCCCTCCTCCTCGAGCCAGCGGTAGAAGACTCGCAGGGCTGCCAGCCGCCGCGACTCGGTCGTGTCGGCAAAACCGCTGTCCCTCTCGAACGCCAGAAAACCCGCGATGTCGATCCGCTTCGCGTCGGCCACGTCGCCGATGCCGCGCGTCTCCAAGTAGCGGCCGAAGGCCTCTATGTCGCGGCGGTAGGCGTCGCGCGTGTTTTCAGCCAGGCCCCTCGCGTAAGAGAGGTGGTCGACGAAGGCGGTTATTTCAGATTGCCGTGCCATTTTGGCCCCGCGCCCACAACTTAGTATACGTCGCCGCGGAAGGAAAGCAGGTTTCGGGGAATTTCGGTCACGAAGCGCGACGGACGGATGGGATAGGATCCGCCATCGTAGCTCTTCCGGCTTGAGGGCACGAAGAACGACAGGGAGTTCTTGGCCCGGGTCACGGCCACGTAGAAGAGGCGTCGCTCCTCGCTGTCGTCGCCGTCCTTGAGCGCCTTCGCGCTGGGGAACATCTCCTCGCAAGCCCAGATGATGAAGACAATCGGCCACTCCAGCCCCTTCGCCTGGTGGATCGTGCTCAGGCGGACCTTGTTACTGTGGACGTTGGGGCCGAGGTTCTCGTCCACGTCGGCGCTGGTCAGCAGGGCGACGTCCTGGAGGAAGGCTTCGAGCGAACCGTGGTCGGTGACCTGGCGGGCCACTTCGAGAATGTCGTCGATGCGGTCGTCGGGGTTTTCATACTCCTTCTGGAGCCGCTCGGTGTAGAACCTGTCGAGGAACTCGTTGACAAGGGCCGAGACGGGTTCGGCCCCAGTTGCGGTCCGCTCGGCAAAGTAGGCGGCCACGGCCTCCGAAACCGGCCGCCACACCTGGCGCGCGGCGGGCCGGAACGCCGCCTCCAGCGCCTTTCTGCCGGCTTCGGTTCCGAGGTCGCAGCGGCCATCGAGCTTCGCCCACATCTTGGCGGCGGTCTGTTCGCCGATGCCCGGGAAAAGCGTGACAAGGCGCTCGAAGGCCAGCCGGTCCTGCGGATCCACCACTAGGCGCAGAAGCGAAAGCAAGTCCTTGACATGGGCGGACTCGAAGACGCCCGTGCCCGAGGTGATGTTGAAGGGAACGCGCCCGCGCGTCAGGAGCATCTGCAGGTCGATGGAGTGGAAGTGGCTCCGGTAGAGGACGGCCATGTCGGAGTATTTCCAGCCGCGCGCGGCATAGCGGTGGATGAGGCGCACGACCGACATGGACTGCGCCACCGAGTCATAGACCTGGTAGACGGCGGGCTTGTCGCCCCCCGGGAGGGTCGGCCGCAGAGTCTTCTGGAACTGGTCGGCGTTGCCGGCGATGCAGGCGTTTGCGACGTCCAGTATCTGAGGGGTGCTCCGGTAGTTCCGCTCGAGCTTGACGACCCTCGCCCCTGGATACCGCTGCGGGAAGCCCATGATGTTGCGGAAGTCGGCGCCGCGCCAGGTGTAGATGCACTGGAAGTCGTCGCCCACGGCGGTGATGTTGCCGCCGGGGCCGGCCAGCATGTCCACGAGCTTCGACTGGATCGCGTTGGTGTCCTGGTACTCGTCCACGAGGATGTAGTCGAAGCGGCTGCGGTAGTAGTCGAGGACATCGGGGTTCGTCTCGAAGAGGCGGACGCAGTTGGCGAGCATGTCGTCGAAGTCCATGATGCCGTCGTCGAACTTCATGCGGGTGTAGGCGTCGTGGACCGCCACGATCGCGTCGTGGGAGAAGGGCGTGTCGGACAGCTTCTCCTCGAGGACCTGCTCCAGCGGGATGTCGCGATTGACGGCATTGCCGAAGAGGGAGGCCAGCACCTCGCGCTTCGGGATGGCGTCCGTCTCGCCGACGACCTCCTTCATGGCGCGCTCGATGAGCTTGCGGCTGTCGTCCCTGTCGGCGATGACGAAGTTGGAGCGGTAGCCGATGCGGGGGGCGTGGACGCGCAGGATCCGGTTGCAGACGTGGTGGAAGGTGCCGCTCCAGATGCCGGTGACCTCAGGCCCGACGACAGTCTGCGCCCGGTCCAGCATTTCGTTGGCGGCCTTGTTGGTGAAGGTCAGCAGCAGGATGGAGCCCGGATCGACGCCCTTGGAAACGAGGTAGGCGACGCGATAGACGAGGGTCTGGGTCTTGCCGGTTCCGGCCGCCGCCAGCACCAGCAGGGGGCCGTCGCCGGCGGTTGCGGCGGCATATTGCTCGGGGTTGAGGATATCTTCAAGTCGTTCATTCATGGCACATGCAACTATTCTCTCAATTTTCAGCCCGCTTTGCAAGACCGACTTGAAATTTGAATCTCTGCGAGGCGGCAGTTGCATTTGCCAATTATACGCGGATTTGGTAAGATAATTGCGGAGATTGGAGAAGTGTTGAGAAAAAGGACAGCCCTGTTTTCCTTCCTCGCCTCCGCATTGGTCCTTGCATCGACCTTCGCCGGAGGCGCGGAGGCGTCGTCTGCCAAGGAAGCCGCCGAGGCTTCCGCCAAGGCCCCCGAGGAGTCCGCGAAGGGAGCCAAGGACGCCGCCAATGACGCCAATGACGCCAAGACCCCTTCCGGGGGAAAGGGCGTCGACGCCAGCATGGACATCATGCAGCGGCTCGTCTCGGAATGGGACTCCGACGAGATGGACGAGGCCGACGGCGTGCCAATGGAGGATCTTTCCTTCCCCGTGGACCACTTCGACGACGGAACCGTGAAGGCGCAGTTCTTCGCGAAGTGGGCGCTGATGCCCAACGACCCGAACGCCTTCGTGCGCGCCAAGGGCGTCGTCATCGAGCTCTACGACGAGCAGGGCCGCATGAACGGCTACTACAAGGCCGAGAACTGCATCTACGACCGCACCACCCAGACGGGCTACAGCGAGGGCAAGGTACGCATGGAATACCACGCCCCGGACCGCAACATCCGCATCGATGGCTTTGACATGCAGTGGAACCTCGCCACGCGCAACGCGAAAATCCTTCGCCAGCCGGTGGTGACGATGAGTGAAATAATGGAGAAGCTTGGAGGGTCCTTTAGGAAATGAGAAACGCCACTGGAACACATATCGCCGCGCTCGCGGCACTCTTGGCCGCCGCCGCCGCATTCGCGCACGCCGCCCTCCCCGGCGGCCGTCCGGTCAAGCCGAAGGGCGACACCGTGATTACCTCCAACAGGATGGAGTACGACTACGGCCACTCGTCGATCATCTTCGAGGAGAACGTCAAGATCAAGAACCCCGAATACACCATGACCTGCGAGAAGCTCGTCGTGATGCTCGACGCCAACAACGAGGTCAAGTGGATCAAGGCTTCCCGCAAGGTCATCCTCGTCAACGGCGAGAGAAGCGCCAAGTGCGAGGAGGCCATCTACACGAAGGCCGACGAGAAGATCGTCATGACCGGCCGCGAGGTGCTCGTCCAGCGGGTCAAGGACCAGATGACCGGAACGAAGATAACGATCTGGCTCAACAACGAAATCGTGGAGTGCGTCCCTGCCCGCATGGTCCTGCAGGAGACGACGGTCAACAGCAACAGGGGCGGCGCCGGCAACGTGCTGCCGAAATAGCCATGGCGGAAGAGACCCTGACAGTCCCCGAGGCCCCGGCTGCGGAGCCAACGGTCCAGAAGATACACGTGAGGACGGACTGCCCCCCCGATGTCGAGGCGCGCGCGATCGTCAAGCGCTACGGCGGCCGCACGGTCGTCAACGGCGTCTCACTCTCCGCGCGGTGCGGCGAAATCGTCGGCATCCTCGGCCCCAACGGCGCGGGCAAGACGACATCCTTCTACATGATTGTGGGCCTTGTCCGGCCCGACGGCGGCAAGATATTCTTCCAGGGCGAGGACGTCACGCGGCTGCCGGTCTACAAGCGCGCGCGCAAGGGGCTCGGCTACCTCGCGCAGGAGGCGTCGGTCTTCCGCAAGCTCACCGTCGAGAAGAACATCCTGGCCATTCTCGAGTCGATGCGCATGACGCGCGCCGAGCGTCGCGCGCGGCTCGAAGAGCTGCTCGACGACCTCCGTCTCAGCCATGTCGCCCGGCAAATGGCCTTCACGCTTTCGGGCGGCGAACGCCGCAAGCTTGAAATCGCCCGCGCCCTGGTTAGGCGGCCCACGATCCTCATGCTCGACGAGCCGTTCAGCGGCGTGGACCCGCTGGCCGTCATCGACATCCAGAAGATCATCCGCCAGCTGCGCGACAGGGGCATCGGGATCATCGTCACGGACCACAACGTCAGGGAGACGCTGTCGGTCGTCGACCGGGCCTACCTCATCGCCGAGGGGTCCGTCTTCCGCGAGGGCACCTGCGACGAACTCGTCAACGACCCGGAGGTGCGGGCGAAGTACCTCGGCGAGAATTTCAGAATGTAGGGCGGCGCTTCCGCTCCGCCCCGGCACTAACAAAAAGGAGAACGAAAATGAGCATTGAAGTCACCGCAAGGAACAAGGACATCCCCGCGAGCCTCCAGGACTACGCCAAGGGGAAGGCCGCGTCGATAGCCTCGGAGTTTCCCAAGACGTCGGAGGTCCGCGCCGTCCTCGACGCCGACCGCCACATCTACAAGGCCCTCTTCACCGCCACCGTCGCCGGATCCCAGTTCGCCGGCGAAGCCCAGGACGGCGACAACTTCATGAAGGCCGTCGACGAGGCCGCCGACAAGCTCTTCCGCCAGATTCGCAAGCACGAGGACAAGATCGGCGACAACCGAAAGGCCTGATTGGACTAATGCCCGTGGGCGATCCCGACATACCCGCGCCGCAAGTCACGGTCCGGCAGTTCTACGAGACAGGATGCAGCCGTCTCGCCCTCTCGGTTGTCTCCGGCGAGGGCGGCCTCGACCGTCCCATCCGCGAAACTGCCATCAACCGCCCCGGGCTGGCGCTCGCCGGCTTTTACACCTACTTCCCCGTCAAGCGCGTCCAGCTGATCGGCTATGCCGAGTTTTCGTACATCATGTCGCTGGACGAGGCGCTCCGCGCCGAGAGGCTGGAGCGGCTTTTCGCGACGCGCGTCCCGTGCATCATCTACTCCCGCAAGCGCAAGCCCGGCGAACTGGCCATGGCGCTTTCGGAGAAGTACTCCGTGCCGATTCTGCGCACCGAGATGATCACGGGGCTTTTCGCCAACGCCGCGACGATCCTGATGGAGGACCTCGCCGCGCCGCGCACGCGCATCCACGCGACGATGATGGAGGTGGCCGGCATCGGCGTCCTCATCGAGGGCGACCCGGGCATCGGCAAAAGCGAGACCGCCCTGGGGCTGATCAAGCGCGGCTACGCGCTCGTCGCGGACGACTGCACCCAGCTCGTCCGCACGAACGACGGCACGCTGATGGGCTCCGCCGTCCCGGTGACGCAGTTCTACATGGAAATCCGCGGGCTGGGCATCATCTACGTGCCGACGATCTTCGGCGTGGGCGCCGTCCGCGGCGAGAAACAGATCGACCTAGTCGTCACGCTCCGCCGGCAGAGCGAATGCGACGGAGAGCTCGACCGGACAGGCGAAACGGCCCTCTTCCGGAACTTCCTCGGAGTGGACGTGCCGCAGGTGGTCATACCCGTGGCGCCGGGCCGCGACCTCGTCAACATCGTGGAGACCGTGGCGCAGGAGTACAAGCTGCGGCTCTCAGGGCAGGTCGCGCGGATCGAGCTCGACGAAAGAATCAAGAGGCACAACGCCTCGCACGCGATACAGGGGCATAGCAAATGAGCGACAAAAAAGACGCCATCGTCAAGGAGGTCGTCCTTCTGAACAAATACGGCATGCATGTCAGGCCGGCGGGTCTCTTCGCCAAGGTCGCGTCCCGCTTCAAGGCCGACGTCAAGGTCGAGAAGGACGGCAACATCGTCTCCGGTAAAAGCATCATGGCGCTGATGACGCTCGAGGCCGTCTGCGGCTGCACCCTCAAGATCATCGCCACCGGCCCCGAGGCGGAGACCGTGGTGGAGGAGCTGACGGCCCTCGTGGCCCGCAAGTTCGACCTTCCCGACGAGCAATAGCCATGGCCGCCGGCGACCAAAAGTCATTTTCAGGAATCGGCGTCTCGCCGGGGATCGCCCTCGCGCCGGCAGTCGTCTACCGGCCGAACGCCCTTGAGCCGCCACTCCGCACCATCGACCCAGAGGCGGTTGAGTCCGAGTGGGAGCGCCTCCAGGGCGCCAAGGACGCCACGCGCCGCCAGCTCCGCGACATCCTCGACAGCTTCGGCCTCGAGGCCGCAAACGGCGAGGCGGGCATCATCGACGCCCACCTCATGGTTCTCGACGACGAGATGATGGAAGAGGATCTCCGACAGGAGATCTTCGAGAACCGCCACAACAGCGAATGGGCGGTCAAGGATGTCGCCAACAAGTACATCGCCAAGTTCAACGCCTTCGACGACCCCTTCTTCAGCGAGCGCGCCGGCGACATCGCCGACGTCTCGCGCCGCCTCCTCCGCACCCTCATGGGCGTCTCGGACGTCCTCGACTTCGGGTGGAGCGAACCGCACATCGTCGTCGCCGAAAGCCTCACGCCCTCCGAGACGCTCGCCCTGCCCCGCAACTCCGTCCTGGGCGTCGCGCTCGACAAGGGCAGCATCACCTCCCACGCCGCCCTCCTCGTGCGGGCGCTTGGCATCCCGGCCGTCTTCGGCCTCGGCAACTTCTCGTCGCATGTCAGCTCCGGCGCCACCGTCGGCATCGACGGCACCCAGGGCCTTGTCGTCCTCGACCCCTCCGACGACGACGTCATCTCGCTTCGCAACAAGGCGGCGGCGCGCGACGAGGTCGTCGCGCGATGCCGCCTCGACCGCTTCGCGCCCGCCGTCACGCCCGACGGCTTCGCCGTGTCGTGCCTGGCCAACATCGAAACGGGCGCCGACGTGCCGGTAGCCCTGGAAAACGGCGCCGAAGGCATCGGCCTCTTCCGCACCGAGTACCTCTGGATGGCGGAGGGGAGCCCCGTCGACGAAGACACCCAGACGGCCATCTACGCGAAGGCCGCCGTCGAAATGGGAGACCGGCCCTTTGTCATTCGCATCTTCGACCTGGGCGGCGACAAGTTCCTGGGCGGCGCGACCATGCATGAACGGGAGTTCAACCCCTTCATGGGCCTTCGCTCCATCCGCTTCCTCCTCCACAACGAGGAGCTTCTCAAGATCCAGGTGAGGGCGGTTCTCCGCGCCTCGGCGGAGGTCGGCCGTCCCGCCAACATTCTCATTCCGATGGTCTGCGACCTCCCCGAGGTCGTTCGCACCCGCAAGCTCGTGGAGGAATGCGTCGAGGAACTCGCCGACAAGGGCATTGCAAACTGCGCCATGCCCAAGCTCGGCATCATGATCGAGGTGCCGTCCGCCGCCCTTGTCGCGCCGCTCCTCGCCAAGCACGTCGACTTCTTCTCCGTCGGAACCAACGACCTCACGCAGTACACCCTCGCCGCCGACAGGGTGAACGAATCGGTCGCCTACCTCTACCAGCCGCTCCACCCCGCCGTGCTGAAACTCGTCTCGATGGCCGTCGACGCCGCCCGGACCGCCGGCATCGACATCAGCGTCTGCGGCGAGATGGCCGGCAACCCGCTCCACGTCCCGCTGCTCCTCGGCATGCGCGTGCCCACGCTGAGCATGGCCCAGTCGTCCCTGCCCGTCGTGAAGGCGCTCATCCGCAGGATTCCGCTTTCGGAAGCGGAGAAGGTCGCCGCGGCGGCGCTCAACTGCGCCACCATGGCGCAAGTCAGACACCTCTCCCGCGACCTTCTCGCGAGATTTGCGCCGGAGATTCTCAAGCAATGCTAGACGCTCGCTCGGCACTGGTGAAGCTCGCGCTTGTCGCCGCTCTCGCGGCGACGGCCTTCGCCTTTCTGCACGGGTTGCTCTCCTTCTACTATTTCGGGGGGAAGTTCCTGGGACTGTCGTCCAAGACGGCGCTGGTCGAAAACGTCGTCGCGAAGGCTGGCGAGACCGTCACGGCCGACCGCCTCATGGGCTACCTGGGCGTCGAGGTCGGATCGCCGATCTTCAGCAGGAAGGCGGGCCTCTTCTCCTCCGACCTGAAGACGCGCTACCGGCAGACCGCCGCGAACTCGACGCTGGCCGCCCTCTCGGTCGAGCGCCACTTCAACGGAAAGGTCGTCATCGAGGCCTCCGAGCGCATCCCCGTCGCCCGCCTGCCTGGCAGCGGGCTCGTCGTCGACCGCGAGGGCGTCGTCTTCGTCTGCCGCAAGGTCGGCGTGGACCAGCTGCCGCAGATCGAGGGGCCCATCCTCCAGAACCTCGACCCCGGCAACAGGCTGCTTGTCTCCATGGCCGACACCGCGCCGCGCTCCCCCTTCAAGGCCGGGAAGGCGGTGACTTCCAACATGACGGTCGCCGCGCTTCGCCTGCTGGACTGCCTGGCCGACGGCACGACCGCCATCAGCCTCTCCCGCGTCAGCCGGATCAACATCGACCACACCGACTACATCCACGTCTTTTTCAAGGACGGCCGCTCCGCGAAGATTTCCTGGAAGTTCATGTCGGCCGTCTCCGACCATGACGGCCGCGCCTACCTCGAGGCCCAACTGAACGGCCTCGCCCTGGCCTTCCAGAGTCCCAGCAGCCGCGGCTTCCGCACGTTTGACTTCACCATCAAGGGCCGTGGCTACGGCGTCAACTAAATCGACCATGCCAGCGAAAGTCTTTCAAATCGCCGTGATTGCCGGTGACGGCATCGGGCCAGAAGTTGTCGCGGAGGGTTGCAAGCTGCTCGAAAAGGCGGCGGAGCTGGACGGTTCGTTCGCCTTCCGCTTCACCGACTTTCCGTGGGGATGCGACTACTATCTGAAGACCGGGCGCATGATGCCGCCGGACGCGCTCGCGACGCTTTCAGGGTTCGACGCGATTCTGCTCGGCGCGGTCGGCCGTCCGGACGTTCCGGACCACATCTCCCTGCGCGGCCTGCTGCTCGCCATCCGCCACGGGTTCGACCAGTATGTGAACATCCGCCCCGTGAGGCTTCTGCCGGGCGCGCCGTGTCCGCTCAAGGACGCGAAGCCCTCCGACATCGACATGACCTTCATCCGCGAGAACTCCGAGGGCGAATACGCCGGCGCCGGCGCCTGGCTCTACGAAGGCACCCCGCAGGAGGTCGTGATCCAGGACGGCGTCTTCTCCCGCAAGGGCACGGAGCGCATCATCCGCTACGCCTACGAGCTCGCTCGCCGCGAGGGGCGTTCCCTCACGAGCATCTCGAAGGGCAACGCGCTCAACTACTCGATGGTCTTCTGGGACCGGGTCTTCAAGGAGGTCGGCGAGGAATACCCCGACGTCGAGACGCACTCCCTGCTTGTCGATGCCGCCGCGATGTTCATGGTGAAGGACCCGCGCAGGTTCCAGGTTGTCGTGGCGTCGAACCTCTTCGGCGACATCCTCACCGATCTCGGCGCGGCGATCTCCGGCGGCATGGGGCTCGCGGCCGGCGCGAACGTGAACCCGGAGCGCGCGCACCCGTCCATGTTCGAACCGATCCACGGCAGCGCGCCGGACATCGCCGGCAAGGGGATCGCCAACCCACTCGCCACCTTCTGGAGCGCGGCGCAGCTGCTCGACCACCTCGGACGCCGCGAATGGCATGACCGGATCCTCGCCGTGATTTCGCGGATGCTCCGCGACGGGATCGGCCTCACGCGCGATGTCGGCGGAAGCGCCTCGACGTCGCAGTGCGGCGACGCGGCCGCGCGCCTTCTGGAAGACGCCGGCGCGACGCGCGCCCCTTGAACGATTGGCCAAAGGGTGATATACTGTAAGCGCGTGGTGGATTTCCCGGAAAACAGCGCCGGGGCGTCCGCCCCCTGAGTGGAAATGAGATTCCGTCTTGCCATTCTGGCGGCCCTCGCCGCCTTTGTCGCGCATTGCGCGCCCGTCACCATGCGTCTCCAGGTTGACCGCTCGAAGATCTACCTGGGCGAATCCGTCGTCGTCACGATTCTGGTCGAGGGCTCGCGCGATGCCTCGGTGCGTCCCGAGTTCCCCTCCCTTCCCCCCGCCGGCGTCGCCTTCCTCGGCTCGTCGGACCGCAGCAGCCGCTCCATCACCTTCGTGAACGGCAAGATGTCGGAGACGGTCTTCGAGGGACGCACCTTCGCCTACGAGATCCGGCCGAACCAGGCGGGCCTCTTCCGGACCGGCGACGCCGTCCTCGACCTTCCGGCCGCGCGCGGCGGCCGCGTCTCGTGCCGCGGCGTCGTCGTGGAGGTCACCGGCGTCGAGGCGCGGAACGACATCGAGGCGAAGATATCCTGCGCCGAGAAGGCGATCCTCGTGGACTCGCCCTTCCGCATCGACGTCTCGGTCGCCATCCGCCAGATTCCCGAGCCCAACGGCGGCATCGAGCCGATCTGGCGCCAGAACCCGCTCCACATGGAGGCCGCCTTCCTCGACTTCCCCGAAACTCCGGGGCTGGCGCTTCCCGACCCGGAGAAGTCCTTCTTCGTCTTCGCCGGCCAGTCGGTCCAAAGCGCCCCTGGCTTCACCATCAACAACTACTCCCGCCAGGGGTCGCTCCTGTCGTTCTTCGACAGCCCCTTCGACCGCCGCCCCGCCGTCTTCCGCTTCAGCCCCCAGACCGAGAGCCGCGCCGGCACGAACTGGTGGAACTACTCCTTCGGTCTCGACTACTCGGCGCTCGCCGAAGGCGACTACACCTTCGGCCCCATCACCGTCAAGGGCGCGATCGTCACCGGCGCCAGGCCCGACGGCTCGCCCGCCATGGACGAGGTCTTCGTCGTGGCGCCGGCGATAACCGTGCGCGTCATCCCGCCGCCCGAGGAGGGACGCCCCGAATGGTACTGCGGCGCCGTCGGGCGTTCGCTCGCCGCGAAGGCGTCGCTCGACGCCACGCGTTGCAAGGTCGGCGACCCGCTCTCCCTCACCCTTGAAATGACCGGCGAAGTCAGCGCCGCGAACATCCGGCCACCGACCCTGAACCTCCAGAAGGGGCTCTCCGACAACTTCCGCATCTACGACGACAGCATCGAGTCCGAAACCATCCCCGGCGGCAAGCGCTTCCGGTACAGGCTCCGGCCGCTCAAGGCCGGCACGCTCGAGTTCCCGCCCGTCAAGGTCGCCTACTACGATACGGTCCGCCCCGGATACGTCACGATCTCGACCGACCCGCTCCCCGTCAAGGTCGAGGCCACCACCCAAATCGCCACCGGTCTCTACGAGGACGACGAGAACGAGGCGGCCCTTCCAAATGCAACGGTCTTCGCCCCCGACGGCGGCTGCGTGGCGGTCTTCCCGCTGGGACTCTCCTTCGACCTCGCACGGGTCTCCCGCACGGGCTTCGCCGCGCTCTGGCTGCTTCCGGCGCTCTGGCTGCTCGCCATCGTGGTTCGCGGCGTCTCCGCCGCCGTCCGCCGCCATGTCGAGCGCACGCGCTATGGCCGTATCGCCGCCGCCGCCCTGCGCGATTTCCGCGCCGCGCGCCGGCTCGCC
>JAEEGL013569765.1_pt1 | contig 12818 bp, 16 predicted proteins | sample 9134231 | NCBI WGS metagenome assembly JAEEGL01 (sample SAMN16246548, study PRJNA631951) | gut metagenome | biome: gut microbiome; feature: rumen; material: fiber-attached | host: Bos | place: Iran: Karaj | collected 2018-10
ACTCCTTTCATAACACTATAAATATGAAAGGAGTTTTTATGTCCAAATATAAAGTTGATATTTGTGGTATAAATACGAGTAATCTAAGAGTATTATCAAATGACGAAAATCTTGCCTTATTTAAAAAGATGCACGATGGTAATAAACTTGCTAGAGAAGATTTAATAAATGGTAATTTAAAATTAGTTTTATCTATCTTAAAAAAATTCAATAATAAGGTAGATAATCTAGACGATTTATTTCAAGTAGGGTGTTTAGGCTTAGTAAAAGCTATTGACAATTTTGATACTTCCTATAACGTAACCTTATCAACATATGCTTGTCCATTAATAATTGGTGAAATGAAAAGATATATACGTGATAATATATCCTTACGTATCTCAAGAAGCGTCAAAGATTTGGCCTATAAAATAATTAAACTAACCGAAGAGTTAACTGTCCAAAACGGAAGAACACCTAGTCCTAAAGAACTTGCTGATATCTTACATGTTGGAGAATTTGATATTGCCAATGCCCTAAATTCAGTTAAAGAACCAGTAAGTATGTATGAACCAATCTATAATGATGGTGGAGATACAATCTATCTTGTCGATCAGTTATCAGCTCCCACTGATACCTATGGTAAAGAATTACGATTAGCTATTGATAAAGCCATGGAAAAATTAAAAATAAGAGAACTTCAAATATTAAAAGAAAGATTTATCATTGGAAAGACTCAAATGGAAATAGCTAGCGAATTAGGAATAAGTCAAGCTCAAATATCAAGGATTGAAAAAAGTGCTCTTAACAATATCAAAAAATTAATTAAGTAGCATACACTTAAACAGGTGATATTATGAGATTATCAGAACTCCAGTTAAAAGAAATAATCAATATCGTTAATGGTAAACGTGTCGGGAGTATCATCGATTGTATTGTCGATGACAAAGGAAATATAAAAACTCTGGTTCTTGAAGAACGACGTGGTCGTAAGTTTACGCATGAAGAATATAACATAACTTGGAGTCAAATAGTAAAAATAGGGGACGATATTATTTTAGTGGATACCCGAAATAAATAACTAGTTTTGTCGAATCGGTAGTCAATAACTAACTTTTATGCTATTCTGTTAAAGTAAAGGAGATGCATATATGCCCGATTATATTTTATTAGATGACTTAATAGATGAGATGATTGATAACGTTTCCTATATTAAACTTAATTCCCATTTATTAACCGATGAAGATGATTGATTTATCATCTTTTTTCTTTTATAATTAAGTTGGTGATACCATGGTTGATAATTATAAATATGAAAGAGACTTAAATAAAGAAGGAATAACTTTAATTGCCGGTGTTGATGAAGTAGGACGAGGCCCTTTAATTGGACCAGTCGTAGCTGCTGCAGTTATTCTGCCTAAAGATTATACCCTAGAAGGCTTAACTGATTCCAAAAAACTAAGTGAAAAGAAACGTGAATACTTTTACGATATTATCAAAAAAGATGCTCTTGCTATAGGTATAGGCGTTATAGATGAAAAAAGAATTGACGAAATAAATATTTATGAAGCCACTAAAGAAGCTATGAAAGAAGCTATTAATAATTTACAAATAAAGCCAGAACATATCTTAATTGATGCTATGCCGCTAGATTTAACCATTCCTACAACCTCAATCATTAAGGGTGATTTATTAAGTATTACTATTTCTGCTGCATCCGTTATTGCTAAAGTAACTAGAGATCATATGTTGTACGTTATGGATAAAGAATATCCTATGTATGACCTTAAAAATAATAAAGGATATGGTACCAAAAAGCATATTGAGGCCATTAAAAAATATGGGATTACTAAATACCATCGTTTAAGTTATAAACCAGTATCAGATTATCAAGATAAAATGTTGCCATAAAATAAACATTTTTCTTGTTTTTTTTAATTTTTTGTCATATAATTATGATTTGTGTGAAGAAAGTAGGGGATAAAATGAACGAAAAAATAAGAAATATTGCCATAATTGCTCATGTCGATCATGGTAAGACAACCCTTGTTGATAAATTATTACAAAAGTCTGGTACTTTTAGAGAAAATGAACAAGTTTTAGAACGTGCTATGGACTCTAATGATATTGAAAGAGAAAGAGGTATTACCATTCTTGCCAAAACAACCGCCATTAATTACAAAGATTATCGTATTAATATCTTAGATACTCCAGGACATGCTGACTTTGGCGGTGAAGTAGAACGTATTATGAATATGGTTGATGGTGTATTGTTACTCGTAGATGCCTATGAAGGAACGATGCCTCAAACTAGATTCGTTTTAAAGAAAGCCCTTGAAGCAAATGTTAAACCAATTGTTGTAATCAATAAAGTTGATAAACCAACGGCAAGACTTAATAAAGTTGTCGATGAAGTAATTGATTTATTTATTGAATTAGGTGCTAATGATGAACAATTAGATTTTAAAGTTGCTTATGTTTCAGCACTAAATGGTACTGCTTCTCTAGATCCTGAATTAAGTACCCAAAGCGATGATTATTCATGTATCTATGATTTAATAATTAATGAAATACCAGCTCCACGTGTAAACCCAAGTGGTAACTTACAATTCCAACCAGCTTTACTAGACTATAATGATTATGTTGGACGTATTGGTATTGGCTTAGTAAAATCAGGTACTATCAAAGAAAACGAAATGGTTTCATGTATCAGATTAGATGGAACCATCAAACAATTTAGAATTCAAAAATTATTTGGCTTTTTAGGCTTAAAACGTATTGAAGTAAAAGAAGCCCATGCCGGTGATATCGTAGCCATTGCGGGACTTCCTGATATATCTGTTGGTGAAACTGTCTGTGATATTGGTGCATATGAACCCTTACCACTATTAAGAATTGATGAACCAACCTTGAAAATGACCTTCATGACCAGCGATAGCCCATTTGTTGGTAAAGATGGGGAACATGTAACTGCTCGTAAAATTGGGGAACGTCTATTTAAAGAAACTCAACGTGATGTTTCTTTGCGTGTTGAAGAGTCTGGCCAAGATTCTTGGGTTGTTTCAGGCCGTGGTGAATTACATCTATCAATCTTAATTGAAAACTTACGCCGTGAAGGATTTGAATTGCAAGTATCTAAACCCGAAGTCATTATAAAAGAAATAGATGGTGTAAATTGTGAACCATATGAAGAAGTGCAAATCGAAGTACCTGAAGAATCTGTTGGTACCGTTATCGAAGCTTTAGGTTTACGCGGTGCTAAAATGGAAAGTATGAGTAATGTTAACAATTTAGTAAGATTATTATATACCATTCCATCTCGTGGCTTAATTGGTTTTTCAACTGACTTTATGACCTTAACTAAAGGCTATGGTATCTTAAATCATACCTTTAAAGAATATTTACCTATGGAAAGTATTACCGTTGGTGAACGTAAATTAGGCGTTTTAGTTTCTGTCGACTTTGGTAAAGCTACCGCTTATTCAATCGGTAACCTTGAAGACCGTGGCACAATGTTTATTGAACCAGGTACCGAAGTATATGAAGGTATGATTGTTGGTGAATGTAATCGTGAAAATGATTTAGCCGTAAATGTTGTTAAAGGAAAACAATTAACGAATACTCGTGCTGCTGGATCAGATCATACCGTTGTCTTAAAAAGACCTCGTCCAATTAGTTTGGAGTATGCTTTAGATTATATCAATACCGACGAATTGGTAGAGGTAACTCCTCACTTTATCAGATTAAGAAAGAAAATCTTAAATACCGAAAACAGAAAAAAATTCGATGCCAAAAAAAATGCTCAATAATGAGCATTTTTTAATATCCTAATCCCTCTAAAACACTAGTCACTTTATCCTTATTAGCAAGTAATGTCTTTGTAAATATTAAGGTATTATCAACTTGCAAACTATACATATAATATCCATTACCAACCATTTCATAGCGGTAATAATTTTTTCCCTTATCCTTGTTACTAATACTATTAGTACTCTTTAATAAATTAAAGTTTTCAATTTGCTTTTCTTGAACATCTTTAGCTGATTCCATATTATCATAAACGACCATTTCTATTTCTAAATTATCAGCTACACATTGCATTGCTTCTTTAATATAATCATCATTTTTATACATATCCATTCTATCAGCTGTTGCTAATCCAACATTACTGCATACTGTCGTAAAATCATTAATTGTTTTAACCGTTTTTTCTTCCTTACTAGTACAACCTACTAAAAATAAACACATAATTAAAATTATTGCTTTTTTCATCATATCATTCCTTCCATATCATAAATAGATTATAACATTATTATCTGAACTCGTCAAAAAAAATATTTTTAAACATATAATCTATTAGGTGAAACTATGAATAATATAGATAATTTTAAACTATTTGTTAAAGCCAATCCTCATTTTGCCGCTTTCATTAAAGATGGTACCATGACTTGGCAAAAATTCTATGAACTTTATGATATGTATGGTGAAGATTCTTCCATTTGGAATGATTTTAAAATTGAAAAGAAAACCACTCCCACCATAAGTGATATTGTCAATATGGCTAAAAAAATAGATATCAATAAACTTCAAGATGGTGTCAATTCATTATCTAAAGCCGTAGGTTTATTCAGTGATTTATTTACTGGTAACGATAACCCTAGTACCTATACCCCAAGAGCTATCTACCAAAGGTTTGATGACTAGTGACTTTAGATACTATTATGAAATTAAATGAACAACCATTAGCTAAAAAATTTTTAAGAGAAAACTCTTATTGGTATAAATATCTAAATAGATCAAATATATATTATAAAGATTTTATAAAATCTATGAAAGAAGCATATAATCTAACCACCAGAGATAAAATTAATAAAGCTATTAATAATATTAATACCATCAAGACACTTCTTGATGTCTTAAAATAAATATGCTATTATATTGTTGGTGGTTTAATGAGCGAAATAATTGAAAAAACATTTGAATTATTAGATACCTTAGATGAATCTGATTTAATAAAAAATTTAACTAAACATAAAAATAAATTAATGAAAGATAAAACTATTCTAAAAAAAATAGAAGAAGCAAAAAAAGAAACAAATAATAATTTATTAATAGAAAAAAGAAAAGATATATATAATAATCATGATTATAAAATGTATATGCAATATTATAATGAATTATCTTTCCTAATAATGAAGATAAATAAGAAATATAAAGAATATACCAGTACTAAAGAACATAATTGTTAAGGAGTATTTATGAAAGTAATAAGTGGTTTTTTAAAAGGAAGAAATATTAATGGATATGATATTGAAGGTACTAGACCAACTATGGATAGAGTAAAAGAAAGTGTCTTTGGAACAATTCAAGATTACTTAAAAGATGCCCAGGTCTTAGATCTCTTTTCAGGATCAGGTAACCTAGGTATCGAAGCCATCTCTAATGGTGCTAAACATTGCTATTTTACTGATAATAATCCTGAAGTAATAAAGGTACTAAATAAGAATATTACCGATTTAAATATCAAAGATAAATCATCAATTATCTTAACTGATTGGAAGAAATTCTTAAATGAATGTCCTAATAGAAATCTAAAATTTGATCTTATCTTTGTTGATCCTCCATATGACTATAATGTCTATGAAAAAATCTTAGATAAAGTATCTACTTTAGATATCTTAAACGATAATGGTTTAATCATCTTAGAACATCATAATTTAAAATTACAAGATACCTATAATAATTTAACTCTCTATAAGCAAAAAAAATATGGAAATAAATCTGTCAACATTTATAAAAAATATTGACAGTTTCTTTTTGTTATGCTATATTTTACTTAAATAGAGGAGGAATAAAATGAAAAAATTAAATAGGAAAGGTTTTACCTTAATTGAACTACTTGCCGTTATCGTTATCTTAGCAGTAGTTATGGGTATTGCAGTAAATAGTGTATTATCTTCAATGAATAAAGCAAGAGGAGGTTCTGTTACTGATACAGCTTTGATAATTGCTAATGGATTTAATCAAGCATATACAGAATCACTAGTTAATGGACAAGCAAATGCAGTATATAGTTTATATGATTCTCAAGCAAATGGTGTAAACTTTCCAGGTTATGACTTTGTTAATACTGGTATATACTATCTAGACAAAAGATTAGCTAGTACCTTTAACATTAGCGAAGGTACATATGTTTTACATGAATATGGCGATAACGTAACTTCTTTAGGCAAAACAACATCAGGTGTTACTGAGTCTTTCGTATCTTATAACTCTGTAACAGGAAAATTTGTAGTTTGTATGGCCGTACAAAAAACAGGACCTAACTACGTTAATGCTTATGCTTTATCAGCAGCAACACCATTATCTGGTGTAGCTAACCCAAGTACTAATCCTGATTACAATACATTGGGACTTGCTGCTCAAGTTATGATGGGCTGCAGCGATGGTACTCAAACTTGGAAATAGCAATTAAAGACTAGCAATAGTCTTTTTTCTTTGGTATAATTAATTTGGTGATATTATGAATAATGAATTAATAATTGGCTCTCATGTTGGATTTGCTAATGGTAAACAATTATTAGGTAGTGTTGAAGAAGCTTTATCATATGGCTCTAATACGTTTATGTTTTATACGGGAGCTCCTCAGAATACTAAAAGAAGTGATATTGTTGATGAATATACTTATTTGGCATATGAATTAATGAAAAAGAATAATATTGATTTATCGAAAGTAGTTATTCATGCTCCGTATATTGTTAACTTAGGTAATTTAGAAAACTTTGACTTTTCCGTTGATTTTTTACGTAATGAAGTAACAAGAGCCAATATGCTTGGAATTAAGAATGTTGTTTTACATCCGGGAGCTAGTGTTTCATATGATAGAGATGCATCAATTGAAAGCATTATTAAAGGACTTAATTTAATCTTAGATAATCCATATAATGTTACAATTTGTCTAGAAACTATGGCTGGTAAAGGGACAGAAATAGGTAAAAATATTAGTGAATTAAAAACTATAATTGATGGTGTTAAATATAAGGAAAAAATAGGTGTATGTCTAGATACATGTCACTTATGGGATAGTGGGGTAGACTTAACTAAATTTGATGACTATCTAAATGAATTTAATAAATTGATAGGCTTAAAATATATTAAAGTAATTCATGTTAATGATTCCAAAAATGACATTAATTCTCATAAAGATAGACATGAAAATATTGGCTTAGGTTATATTGGCTTTGATACATTAATAAAAATAATTTATGATGAAAGATTTAAAGATATTCCTAAAATTTTAGAAACTCCATATGTAACAGAAAATGATGAGGCTAAAGAAAAAATATATCCTCCATATAAATATGAAATAGCTATGATTAGAAATAAAAAATTTGATTCAGAATTACTTAATAAAATAAGAAATGATAAATAATATTATTTCTCTTTTATTTTATCTAATAAAAATTTATATCTATTATATAATTCTAATAACTTATTATGAATATCATTACTTACTTGTAAATTATTAATAACTTTTAAGGGATTATCGATAATATCTTCACTATTATCTTTAATAGATGCATATATTTTATGTAAATCAGTATTATCTATTTTTATTCCTTCCTTAAAACAATAATTAATAATATCAATTAATTTGATATTTTTAATATATGTTAATATTTTCTCTTTTGTCATTTTATCACCTATATAAAAGTATGATAAAATAATGGAAATATGCTATAATAATTAATGACATAGAAAGGAGTACTTATGAGTTTATTTAAGCATAAATATATTAATCATGTTAGTAAAGTTAAATTACCTAAAAATAACAAAACTAAGACTATTAAACCAATTAATAAAATAACTTCTAAAAGTAGTAAGAATTTAGATGATATTATTACTGCTAGATATTTATTTATCTCAGTATTTATTATTTTATCATTTATTGTTATTCTTATCCGTTTAACTAAATTACAAGTCGTTGATTATGATAAATATGTTGCTTATCTAGAAACTGCTACCGAGAAAACAGTTGAAGGGTCTAGTGCTCCCAGAGGAAGAATATATGACCGTAATTATAAATTACTTGTTGATAATGAAGCAATAAAAACTATCTATTATAAAAAAGAACCAGGTATAAAAACAAAAGAAGAAATAGCCTTAGCTTACAAGGTTGGTTCTTTAATAGATGTCGATTATGATAAATTATCTGTTTATCGTTTAAAATATTTTTATTATGTTAATAATTATGATGAATGCATAAAGAAGATAACTAATGATGAATATAAAAAATATCGTGAACGTAAACTAAAAAATACTGATTTAGAAAAATTAATCTTTGAACGTATTACCGAAGAAGAATTAAGTATCTATAAAGAAGATGATTTAGAAGCAGCTTATATATATTATCTAATGAATAAAGGATATTCTTATGCTGAAAAAGTAATTAAAAATAAAAATGTTACCGAAAAAGAATATGCTACCATCAGTGAAAATATTGATTCCTTACATGGCGTTAATACCAAATTAGATTGGGATCGAATCTACTTATATGGTGATGTCTTTAAATCAATTTTAGGTAGTGTCTCATCTAGCAGTAGTGGTATTCCTTCAGAAGTATTAAATAGCTATTTAGAAAAAGGTTACAGTATGGATGATAGGGTCGGTACTAGTTATTTAGAATTACAATATGAAGATTATTTAAAAGGAACTAAACCAATATATCGTATTGTTAATAATAATTATGAATTAATTCATCAAGGAAAAAGAGGTAATGATATTGTCTTAACTATTGATATTGATTTACAAAAGTATCTTGAAGAAACCCTAAAAAAAGAAGTAATGAATGCTAAAGGAGAACCTAATACCAAATACTATAATCGCTCATTTGTGGTAATATCTAATCCTAATAACGGAGAAATACTAGCTATGGCCGGTAAGCAAGCCAAATATGTTGATGGTAAATTAACCGTCGTTGATTATACTCCTGGTGTCGTTACTTTACCAGTTACTCCTGGTTCCATTGTAAAAGGCGCTTCCATGATGGTCGGATATAAATATGGCGCCATTGATATAGGCTCGGTTATCCTTGATGAATGTATCAAGATTCAAGCAACCCCTTTAAAATGTTCTTGGCGCACTATGGGCTATGTTGATGATTTATATGCTCTAAGATATTCTTCTAATGTTTATCAATATAAAACAGCTATTAGAGTTGCTGGTGGTAATTACAGGTATGATAAGCCATTAAAAATAAATACTGATGCCTTTAATAAATATCGTGATATGTATGCCCAGTTTGGCCTAGGTATTAAAACTGGTATTGATTTACCGGTAGAGTCCTTAGGTTATCAGGGAACTTCTAAATTACCTGGTCACTTACTTGATTTTGCTATTGGTCAATATGATACCTATACACCAATTCAACTTTCTCAGTACATTAATACGATTGCAAATGGTGGAACTAGATATCGTCCATATCTCTTAAAAGAAGTTTATTCGCCATCTACAAGTAGTGATAACGTCTTTGGCGATCTCATTTATGCCGCTGAAAAAGATGCTTTAGGTACTGTTGATATCCCCAAAAAGTATATGGATAGAGTAAGACTAGGATTCAGTCAAGTAATGACTAATGGAATTGGCTATGGTTATATGGGCTCGTATTATAATGCCTCCGGTAAAACTGGTACCAGTGAAAGCTTCATTGATACCAATAACGATGGTAAAGTAGATACTGAAACCATCTCTTCATCATTTATTGGCTACGCTCCAACTAATAATCCTACTATGTCAATCGTCGTAGTCTCACCTGACGTAAGTACTCCTAATGCTAATTATCAATCGATGGTAACCCAAAGATTATCATCAAAAATGGCTAATTATTTCTTTTATTCACGTAAATAAATAAAAAAAGTTGTCTAAAACTAAAAACTTATGTTATAATACACTTGATGTTTTTAAGGAGGTGCAAACCGAGATGGCCAAGAAAAATGAAAATAGAGTATTAGTTCCTTTATTATGTGAAGAATGTAAGACTCAAAACTATACGGTTAGTAAGAATAAGAAGAATACAACAGAACGTTTAGAATTAAATAAATATTGTCCTAAATGTCGTAAGAATACTACTCATAAAGAAAAGAAATAATTAGAAAGGTTAAAATAATATGATTAATGTTAATGATTTTAAAACTGGTCAAACAATCACTTACGATGGTAATTTATACCAAGTACTTGAGTTTAACCATGTAAAACCAGGTAAAGGGGCTGCAATTGTTAAAGCTAAACTTAAAAATTTAAGAACTGGCTCAATTGCTGAATACACATTTAATGCTGGTATCAAAATACCTACAGCCCATGTTGAAAAAGTGAAGATGCAATATCTATATTCTAGTGGTGATGCCTATACATTCATGAATATGAATACCTATGAACAAGTAGAATTACAAGCTAGTCAAATTGAAAATGAAGCTAAGTTCTTAAAAGAAGGACTAGAAGTTTTAATATTCTTTTATGAAGGCGAAATGTTAGGTATTGAATTACCAGAAAAAATAGATTATAAAATTATTGCTACCGAACCAGCTATTAAAGGTAATACAGCTACCAATGCTACTAAAGACGCCACTATCGAAACTGGTTTAGTAGTAAGAGTTCCATTATTTATTGAACAAGATGAAGAAATAATCGTATCTACTAAAGATGGAAAGTATGTTTCAAGAAAGTAATTACTTTCTTTTTTTTGTTGTCAAAATTAATAAGTTATGTTACAATTTACATGAAAGCGATAATATCGCATATAATAAAAAGAGGGCATCCAGTTTTGACATGTTGGATGATACCTCATAAATTGTGGAATCACCTAACGATGCGTTAGGTGATGTTTTCTTATATTAATACTACAAAAAGCAGTACTATTAATAAGATTATGATCATAAGAAGAATGGTTATCAAGAATCTTGAAAAACTAAGTTTCTTCTGCATAGTACCACCTCCTTCAATAAGATTGAAAGAGGCATCGCCCAACTACTGAATGCCAACTATAATCTTAACAAGCACCTGACTATAAGTCAAGTACTTTTAACATAAAAAACAAAAAAATGTTCGAAGTTAACTGAGGGTTAACTTCTGGATTAGACTTTATTTTGGTGTTGTAATATGTCAAATTATATGTTAAAATGAAATAGTAAAATAGAAAGGGAAGTATAATATGAATGAACCAATAAATAATAATAATCAAAATCAACCTAATGGGGGCATGGTCTTTAATGTTCCTAATCAAACACCAAATCCTGTGCCACCACAACCAAATATGACACTTGGATCAGCGGTAAATAACCCTCAGCCTGTGGTACCTCCTGTAGCACCAGCTCCAGAGCCAGTACCAACTGAGCCAATGAATCCAATGCCGGTCGCCAATCCTGTAACCCCACCGGTTACTCCAGCTCCAGCACCTGAGAAACCTATGCCGCAACCTATGGGCGTAACTCCTGGCATACCTAATCAGGCACCTGTTAATCCAATGCCATTAAATAATGGGGGATTACCTCCGGTAGGAACAACGCCTGTTCAAACACCTCCACCTGAAACTCCTAAAGAGGAAAAACCTAAGGCTAAGACTAATCCAATTGCTTATGCAATATTAATTTTATTTGCCGTCGTTGCTATAGGTGGTGCTTTATATTATTTTGTATTAGATAAACCTAATAAAGCTTTTGCTAACCTAGTTAATGATGCTTTTGCTAATGCTAATGTAAGTGATACAAAGAATTCTTTTGTTAATTATGATATAAAATTAAAAGTAGCTACATCTAATGAAGCATATAAAGAATATACTAAAATATTAGATAAACTTGGTATTAATATCACAACTGGTAAAACAAATGATGGTATTGCTATGAATGGCTTAATTTCATACGATAATACCGAAGTATTAAATTACAGTATGCTTACTAAAGAAAATATTGCTTATCTAAAATTAAATAATTTATATGATAAAGTATTAGAAATGAATACTGCTGAATCTAGTGAAGAATTACCGGTAGATGCCAATATCAATATCAATGATATTGACGCTGAAAAGATGATCAAAGCTCTTAAGAAAGCTATTGATAAGTCTTTAGAAAAAGCTAACTATACTAAAGAAATAACTGATTTAAATGGTGAAAAAGCTAAAAAGTATACCTTAACAATCGATTCAGCATTTACTGATACTTTATATAATGAATTATCTAATGATGCTGACTTCATCAAAGGATATGCAGCAATGTCTGGTGGTGACACTGCTTCGGCTAAAGTAGCTTTAAAAGATAATTTAGCTAGTATGGCCAAAGAAAACATTAAAATACATATGTATACACCATTACTAAAGAAAGAACTAAAAAAATTATCTATTTCTTCAAGTACTGAATCTATCGTTATTACTCCAAATAAAGATACCTATAATTATAGTTATAGTGAAAAAGGTACCACTATATCTAATGGTTATATTGAATATAAGAAAACAGGTAATGATGGTACTCTAAACATGAATATTAATATTCCAAGTGCTGATATAGGTTTAACTATTAGTACAACATTCTCTAACTTTAATGATATGAATGTTTTAGATCCTAAAGATGCTGTTAAGTATGACGATTTAACTGAAGAAGAAATGAATACTATTACAAGTAAATTAATGGAAAATAAAGGCTTCCAAACATTAATGAAAGATTTAGGATTAGATGAATTAGAATAAGACTTCTAAAAGAAGTCTTTTTTCTTGACATAAAAATGTCCAATAATTTTACAAAGATAAATATAAGTCATATAATTATAATATGGTGATAGTATGAATCATAGTA
>JAEEGL013757363.1_pt1 | contig 12818 bp, 8 predicted proteins | sample 9134231 | NCBI WGS metagenome assembly JAEEGL01 (sample SAMN16246548, study PRJNA631951) | gut metagenome | biome: gut microbiome; feature: rumen; material: fiber-attached | host: Bos | place: Iran: Karaj | collected 2018-10
GATAATGTTCGCGTCAATCGGCGCAGGCGGCGTGCCGGGAGGGTCCGTGTTCCTGCTCTTCATGGTGCTGGAGAACATGGGTCTCACGCAGGAGCAGGTCGCGACCATCGTCGCGCTTGCGCTGGGCATCAACCCGGCGCTCGTCCTGTTCGAGACGTGCTGCAACGTCGCGGGCGACAACATCTGCACCGACATCGTGGCCACGCACGCCAAGCTGCTTCGACGGTAGCCGTCCCTCCCGATTCTCCGCATTGCGGGGAAGGGGGGATTGGTCTACAATGGACGCATGCCGAATTTCAGGGAATACAACGCCAAGCTCCAGTCGGCGAGCGGAATGCGCCGCGTGACGATGACGATGAAGATGGTTTCGTCGTCGCATCTGCGTCGCGCCCAGCGCACATTGCGGCTGCCGACTGAGTTCGCGGAGCGTTTGGCGCCGCTGATCGGGATGGTCCGCAATCGGGCGTCGCTGCGGCGCAACCGCTTCCTCGCCGAGCCGAAGGCGGCGCACCCGAAGATTCTGCTTGTGATGATCGGCTCCGACCGTGGGCTGTGCGGCGCGTTCAACGCGACGCTAGTCCGGGCGGCCGAGGAATGGGCGAAGAAGGCGCAGTCCGAGCGCGGCGCCGAGGTCCGGGCCGTCTACGTGGGGCAGAAGGTGCATACCGCCCTCCGAGCGAAGATCCCGACCTCGTTCAACCTCGTTTCCGCCGACGCGCATCCGACGCTCCGCCATACGCACGTGCTGGCCTCGTACGCGATGCGCATGTTCCTGAACGGGACGGCGACGGAGGTGTGGGTGCTCTACAACCGCTTCGTGAGCACGATGAAGTACGAGCCCGAGGTGCTTCGGATTCTGCCGATGTCGGACGATGCGGTGGCGCGCTTCACAGGCGGGGCATCGCAGGAACTGCAGATGCCCGAGAAGCCGTCGCTGGAGCCGGGCTACCGGGCGCTGCTGGAGACGGTTGTCCGGCACTGGATCGACCTGGCGTTCTTTGTGGCCGAGGCGCACAGCTCGGCCAGCGAGCACGCCTCGCGGATGATTGCGATGGACAGCGCCACACGCAATCTCGACCAGATTACGCGGAAGCTAATGCTGCTGCGGAATCGTGCGCGCCAGGCGGCGATCACCAAGGAGCTGACCGAAATCGTGGCCGGCGCGGAGTCGCAGTCGTAGTCGTAGAGGCCGGGTGTCTACAGGCGGATGCCGGCGGGGCTGGCGATGACGCGGTGGTAGCGCATGCGCTGGCCGTCGAAGCAGAACGTACCGTCGAAGTAGCGACCCTGGAGGAGGAAGGGCATCCAGATCGGGTCGTCGTGCCACATGTTGGCGTAGGGGATTTCGTCGGGCTGGAACCAGACGGGGTCGGCCTCGTCGGTGGCCTGGGGCTCGCCGGACCAGTCGCGGGTGACGAAGACGTGCCCCTTGAGCTTGTAGCCGTCGGCGAAGTCGAAGCGGAGCGATCCGGCCCGGACGGCGGAGCGCACGTCAAGGCAGACCTCCTCGCGCGTCTCGCGGATCGCGGCCTGGAGCGGGGTTTCGCCGGGTTCGAGGCGTCCGCCGGGACCATTGTAGAGGCCTGCGCCGAGGCCGCGCTTCTTGCGGATGAAGAGCATCGCGCCGTCGTCGCGCACGGCGAAGAGAAGCGTCGCCTCCTCCGTGGGACGCCAGTTGGCCCAGTCGGGGACAGTGACGCCGGGATCGTCGCGGGCTTCCAGAATACAGGGATCGCCGGGACCGAACGCGACGAGCTCGTTGCCGGGGCCGAAGACGGCCACGCGCGGGATGTGCGTCGCGATTTCGTCGTCGGAGAGCTGGCAGAACGTGAAGACGATAATCCTGTCGCCGGGCTTGCCGAGGTGGGCCATGGCGCCGTTCATGCAGACGGTGCGCGAGCCGCGCGGGGCGGGGATGGCGTAGGTCTCGGCTCGGGTGCCGTTCTCGCGGTTCGCGACGAGGATCTTCTCGAAGGGCCGGACGCCGGCGGCCTCCATGAATTCGGGGTCGAGCGCGAGGCTTCCCTCGTAGTCGAGATCGGCGGAGGTGACGCGCAGAAGGTGGAGCTTGGATTTGAGAAAGAAACTCGTCATGGGCTTTTTGGCGGCTTCGGTCTTACGGCCCGCCCGGAGGTCGGGCCCTACCGGAATATCGGGTTTTCGGGTTTAAGCTCCCGCGTATCCGTGGGGGTGTGCACGGTGCCACGCCCAGGCGGTGGCGATGATGTCTGCGGGTTCGGTGTGCTTGGCGGTCCAGCCGAGGACGCGCGCGGCTTCGGAGGGGTCGGCGACGAGCTCGTCGGGGTCGCCGGGGCGGCGGGGGCCGTATTCGGCGGGGATGTCGATGCCGGTGACGGCGCGGGCGGCCTCGACGATTTCCGCGACGGAGAAGCCGCGGCCCGTGCCGAGGTTGAAGGCGCCGACGGCGGAGCCTTCGACGGCGAGACGGTGGGCTTCGGCGAGGTCGTCGACGTGGATGTAGTCGCGGATGCAGGTGCCGTCGGGAGTGCGGTAGTCGCGGCCGAAGATGGTCACCTTCGGGAGCTGGCCGAGGGCGGCCTTGAGGACGTTGGGGATGATGTGCGTCTCGGGGGTGTGGTCCTCGCCGAGAGGGCCGGAGGCGCCGCAGGCGTTGAAGTAGCGCAGGCGGACGGGCTCGAAGCCGTAGAGCTTCTGGTACCAGACGAGGATCTTCTCGAACATGAGCTTCGACTCGCCGTAGGGGTTGGTCGGCAGCTGCGGGGTCTTCTCGGTGATGGGGAGCTTCTCGGGCTGGCCGTAGGTGGCGCAGGTGGAGGAGAAGACGATGCGCTTCGTGCCGGCCTCGCGCATGGCCTCGACGAGGTTGACGCCGCCGTAGACGTTGTTGCGGAAGTACTTGCCGGGGTCCTGGCAGGACTCGCCGACGAGCGCGTAGGCGGCGAAGTGCAGCACGGCGTCGGGCTTCGCGTCGAGCATGGCGGCGCGGATGTCTTCCGGGTTGCGGAGGTCGCCCTGCACGAAGGCGGCGCGCGGGTCGAGCGCCTCCCTGTGGCCGACTTCGAGATTGTCGAAGACGGTGACCTTGTGGCCGGAGTCGAGGAGAAGTCGGGTGGTGACGCTGCCGATGTAGCCGGCGCCACCGGTGACGAGGATGTTCATGTCGGGTGTGTTTCTGGGTTGGTGAAGAAGTCTAGCGTTCAAGGGCTCCGGCATCGCGGGGGCCGTTCGGGCGGCGTCCGGCGAAGTCGCGGAGGAAGGGGCCGTCGAATTCCCATGCGAAGAGCTCTTCGATGGTGGTCCGGGATTCGGCGAGGGAGGAGAAGGCGATGCGCAGGAAGTCGAGTTCGCCGCGGAAGTCGCGCCCCACGAGCAGTTCGCCCGAGGAGGAGGCGTTGGCGGCGCGGACATCGGGGGCGAGGTCCTGCGAGGCGACGGGGCTGCCGTCGAGGAAGAGGGTGAGGCGCCCGGCCTTGCGGTCGACTTCGGCGAGCACGTGGTGGGGGCGTCCGTCGGTGACGGGGGCAGGGGACACGACGGTCGTCGCGGCGGGGCCCCTTGCGTTGAAGCGGAAGGCGACATGGCCTGCGGCGTTGAGGCCCATCGCGTAGCCGGCATCGGGGTCGGAGGTGGTGACAACCATGCCGTTGGGCTCCGAGGCGGCGAAGACGGCCTCGACGATGAGCGAGGCGGTGCCGACGGATTGCGGCTTGTCGCCGCAGACCGCCTGTAAAACCTCCGTCGCTGGCGCAGGCAGTGTCGCAGGGCCGGCGGCGAAGCGGACAGCGGTCTGGCACCAGTCCTCGGTGACGCCGTTGACGGCGACGGTGCCCTCGGGGATGGAGAGGTCGTTGCGGGGGAGCTTGTAGTAGGTGGAGCGGTCGGCATGGGCCTCTGTCATGTACCAGTGCTCGTCGAGACCGGAACCGGCGCGGAAGTGCCATTCGCCGACGGTGCGGCCGAGCGCCCATGGGATGAACGGGCGCACGCCGGCGTCGATGGCCGTGGACCCCGGAAGCGGGACCAGCGAGTCGCCATCAAAGAGGGGGGCGTCCGTGGCGACGCCGACATCCGAGGCGAAGGCGCCGACGGCGCGGGCGGCCGCGCGGAAGCGGTCGAACGGCAGGACGCCGGGGTCGCCGCTCTTTTCCAGCGCGCCGAAGGACTCGGGCGGCGTCTGCGTGAAGACGTTGCGGGCGTAGCCGATGGTGTCGAAAGGCGGACGGTCGGCCTTGTTCTCGTCGGCGTCCTCCTTCTGCGGGCCGTGGGAGAAGACGATCTTGGAGATGTCGCTGAAGACGTTCCCGGCGAAAATCTGGCGGCCGCCCGCGGGGGACCAGTTGGAGCCGACGGCGAAGCGGTGCGCGGTGTTGTTGTAGAAGTGGTTGCAGACGGAGGGGACGGCCTGGTAGAAGGCCGCGTTGTTGCAGAGCGGGCTGGCGAGGTCGTTGTTCAGGCCGAGGGCGATGTTGTTGAAGAGGTAGTTTTTAAAGGAGCCGTCGAGGTAGTAGGCGAAGCCGAGGCGGTCCGTGCCGTCGCCTTTGCCGGCGGCCCAGTTCCAGTAGCCGTTGGGGTTCACGGAGACGTTGTCGAAGACGTAGTACGGACCGCCCTGCCAGGTCTCGATGGCGCCCCAGTCGTTGTTGCCGAGGAGGGCGGCTTCGACGCGGTTGTGGTGGATGATGGCGCGGGAGAAGGGGACGTCGTGGGTCTTGTCCTTGTCGGGCTTGCCCATGAAGACGAAGATGCCGGCGCCGTACGTGCGCGTGAGCATGTTGCCGGCGAGGTGGAGAGTCTCGGGCCAGCTCACGCAGAGGGCGTGGGTGAAGGTGAAGCGGGTGCCGCGCGCGCCGATCTCGCGCAGGGAGTTGCGCATGACGTCGACGTGGCCGATGGAGTTGCGACGGTCGTTGCCGGGGAGGAGAACGGCCTCGATGCCGACGGCGGTGTGGTCCGTGCGCAGGATGCTGTTGTCGTTGAAGGCGACGAGGGGAAGGTAGTCCGACTCCCCGGCCTTCAGCCTGAGCGCCTGGTTGATGTCCGAGAAGTCGCAGTGGTCGACGACGACGGAGCCGCTGCCGCCGGCGACGTGGATGGCCGCGCCGAGGACGGCGTCGTTCTGGAAGAACGGGGCCTCCAGGTGCCAGTAGGGGTTGGTGAACGCGAAGGCGAGATTGGAGACGCGGACGTTGGAGGCAGACGTGAGGTCGAAGAGGGTGGGCCGACGCGCGGCCTCGACGCTCTGGCGCGGGTTGGAGCCGTCCGGGGTGTAGAGATAGAGCGTGCCGGAACCGTCCGGCTTGCGGTCGAACCAGAACTCGCCGGGCTCGTCGAGGAAGGCGGGCCGGTCTTCGAGGTAGTAGCGATTGCGGGCGATGATCTTCTCGCTGTCGCCGTTCCAGAAGCCCTGGAAGGCAACGGTGCCGCGGCCGGGGTCGGCGTCCTCGATCAGCGACGCGAAGGGCTGGCCCATGACAATGCCCCATTCGGACCAGACGAGGCCGCCGACGAGGTCCTCCCTCGGGAAGGCGCCGAGGTGGGCAGGGTCTACGCCGAGGTGCATCTTCGTGCCGTTGACCGTGGTCTTGTTGCGGTCCGTCCACCATTCGGGCTGCTGCCACTCCCACCATTCGGAGCGCGGGTCCTCTGGGTTGGAAACCTTCCAGTTGGGGGTGCGGGCGAGGCGGAGCGGGACGGCGGGACCGCCCTTGGCGGGACGGAGGAAGACGGCGCGGGGGGAGAAGTCTAGGTCCGCGGCCCAGACCTGCTCGGCGTCGGGGTTGCGCGGGTGCGGGACCTTCCGCCACTTGCGGGCGGGGACGGCCTCCGCGCCCGAAATCAGCGCCTTGCCGCGCCCCCAGGAGGGGAGGGAGGTCAGGTGGACGGGGCGTTCCGGAGTGCCGGCGAGGGTGCCGACGAGACAGCCCCGGTAGGTGATGCCGCCCTTGAAGACATAGCCGTCGGGGTTCCCCTCGTTGGCCTTGGCGGCGCCCTGCGCCTCTGGGTCGAGCGGGTGGTGTTTCCAGGCGGTCGCGGGAGAGCTGCCGTCGCGGGAGTCGTCGCCTCCGTCGAAGTCGATGTAGCGGGGATTCGACATCGCGGGCGGCTCGAAGGGCTCTTGGGCCAAGGCGAGGTCTCCCTTTGGGAGAACCTCGGCGTGGGGTTTCTGCCATGCGAAATCGGCATGCGCGGCGGCTGCGCCAAGGAGGGCCAAGGCGAGAAGGCGGCGGGTCTGGTCGTGCATGAAGCGCATCGGGTAAAGGGAAAAATGGGTGAAGACGCCAACGGGCGGAAAAGCGCATTGAATGATAATACGATGGGGGGTGAAGTTCAAGCCCAATTGGACGCCTCGCGACGCCTCCGCCGCACCCTATCCGCGCAGGAATCCATGTTCGAACACCTTCGGGGCGATTTGGGCGGCAAGAGCCTTGAGCGTGGATCGCAACGTGGCAATGCGTTCACTATACCCCTCGTCGGCCGAGTCGGGATTCATGTGCCCGTTGGGCTTGAAGCCCTGGAAATGAGCTCGGATGTCGTAGAGCGAGGCGTCGGGCAGCGCGCCGGTCTGGGCATGGTAGTACCGCCATAGCTCGCGTCCTGCATTGAACACCGCTCGTGCCGCAGGGGAAAGCGCGTCAATGGGGGCGTCGTAGGGCGACTGTGACACATCCGCCGCGAGGGGTTCGTTGTCAAACGCCATTGTAGTCTGGCTGGGCTCGCACGGAGTGCTCGCCCCACTCTTCTTCCCCCGTAGCCAGTCCGACATGAAGTGCGAGACGAAGGAGTCCGATGCGCCGACTTCGTCCTCTGTGAACGGAATCCAGTGGTTGACTGGGGGCGTGGGCGGCCCGCCCGCGGAATCCGGCCCCACCGACCTCGCGGGCGATCCGCCCGCGCCCCGACAGGAAATGCGGTTCTTGCCGTGAAACAATGTGAACACAAGGCAGTCCAGTTGGAATGCCCTGTCTGTCTTCCATGAGTCAGAAGGCAACAGAAACTGGTCATAGTGATTAATCCAATCGGCTTCAATACAGTGCCGAACAGCGAAATATATGCAGCTCTGAACCAGATTGTTGCGTGTGACTTGCCACTGGAATTGATGATTCCACGGGCGGTTCGGAGGCTCAAGCCGACATAGTTGCTGGTTTTGGAAGTCCGTTGCGATGGCCATCATGGTACCAATTGATGTCGCCGCTTTCTCCTCGAATGTGAGGACCCAATCGTTGATGACCTTTTTTCCATCGTAGCACACGAGTGTTTTTTTGCCAGCCGAATTTCCATCAGCGTTGAACACCTCGGCTTCGGCTATATCGATTTTCTCTCGGCATGACGTGTCCCATATAGAAAAGGCAATGGGGAACCTGCCCTTCACATTATCAAACGTCCATGCAGGGACAAGAAACATGGAAAGAAGTTTCGGGTTGAAGAATTCGCGGAATACTGTGAATTTCGGTGCTGCAACGTCTTTTGGTGTCCCAAATTTCGCAATGATGCATCCGCGGATTTCTTGGTCAATCCGCGTCGCAAACTGAATGAACAGCTCACGCTTGGCGTAGCCCATTTTGTCCGCGTATTTCTCGCGAATCATTGTGGTGGCGACACCGCTTCTGCCTTCACCCTTGCGATTGTCCGCCTCCGCATACGGAGGGTTGATGAAGACCACGAGTTTTCGGCGCTTTTCGGGATCGTTGATGATGTCGCGCAGGCCGTTGGGCAGGTCGTCGAACGAGCCGTTCAGGAAGTCGAACTGAAATACATGCGAGTCAAGGAGGGCGGCGCCGTTGGCGATGCGCTCGTGCATGATGTCCACGTCGCCCTTCTGGAGCGTGGAGGCCCAGACGCGGTACTTGGCCTTCGGGTCGAGGCCGGCGAGGAGGTTGCCGGTGCCGGCGGCGCAGTCCCAGACGTAATGGTCGTCCTGCCAGTCCTCGCCAAGTACGGCGGCGATGGCTTCCTGCGCCTTTTCCACCCAGATCTGCGGCGTGAAGAAGGAACCCTGTCGCTCGCGAATGTCGGGCGGCATCAGGAGGTCTCGGCGTTCGTTGATGAACGACCAAAACTCCTTCCGGGGAGGGCGACGGTACTGGTTCCAGAACTGCGCGTGGGCTTTCTGGCCGTCTTTGAAATCGACGCGCTTCTCGGTGAAGAAGCCGGACGGGTCGAGCTGGCGATCGGCGAGGTAGTGGTTGCCGCGAAGCACGACGAAGAGCTTCTGCATGAGCGTGGCATTGTCCTTCGAGAGAAGGTCCGCGAGGAAGAAGTCGGCGTCGTGGATGCCCTGCTTTCGGGCGAGCGCCCAATCGACGGCAATGGAGGGCTTTACCGTGCGCACCCACTTTTGGTAGACGAAGGGGAAATTGTTGCGCGTGACGTGGAGGCGGTTCGTGCGCTCGTTACCTACAAGGAGGTTGCGCTTCACGAAGCGAAGAAGGTCTGGGTCGCCGAAGGGAAACGAGACGAGATTTGCGTCCAGAATCGGGCGGACGAGCCCGAGGACGTGTCTGAACGCCGGAGACTCCCACTTCGACGGCGTAGCGGTCCAGTCGATGTCGCTGCGAAAGAACAGGTCAAGTGCCACGTGCCACGGGAGAAAGGCGATCTTCTCCGAGTCGAATGCGCCGAGGAAGGGCGGGGGGCTGTGCTTCTCAAACGTCTTCTCGCCACCGACCGTGAGGACGAGCTGGGCGAAAAGCGGTGCGATATCCGCGTAGACCTCGTTCTTTGCCTCGGCCCAGAGAAGCGACTCGGTTTCCCACAGCGTAGGCCCCTGGTCTTTCGGCTGGACGCAGAAATCGACATGGCCGAGAATTCGGGTGCAGTCGTAGTCCGCAAATAGGTCCGCCGCCACCTTGTTCTTGATTTCCTCTTCCTTGAGTTTCGGATCGTAGGCCATGCTTCGTTTCCTCGTTCCCCGGTGCGACGGAGACGGAGAAACAAAAAGGACGCGTCAATTTCTCTTAGCCTCATACCCCGCTGGAGGCGCCTTGCAAGAGCCTGGAAACGAGTAATCGGAAGCAGAAATAGCGCGCCCGGTAGGACACACTTCTGCCAACTCGATGTTCGTTTCTGTGAAGATTTGCAAGGCTTTCCAGCGGAACGTCGCGTTGCGCAGTGCGCAAAAAGTTGGGGGGATGTGCGGGTTAGATTAAATCAGGTGCGGTAGCTCCTGTGTGCAAGGTGGTTGATGGAGGCAAGTATAGCAGAACGGAGGACTGCGGTGAAGGGGACGAATCCGATGCTTGGGGATGGGGGCAGAGTGGATGCGAAAAACGGGATTCGCCCCCCAATACACCTTGCCGAGCGGACCAATTCGTGGTACCGCGCCAGAATCGCTTCCGATGAAGCGACAAGGCGCGAGAAGGATCGGCAGATTCGCTCCGGCGAGTACCGCGAATGCAGCTGGACGGCCATATCGCGTGTTCCCTATCTCAAGACGTTGGTCCTCTGGTTCAACGGCACCGGGTGGAATGGTGGCGGCTTGTTCGTCGACAACAAGAAGGTCGTCATCAACCATCTGTCGGCCGACGAGGTGAGGCTGGGCGGCTGGCCGTTTGCGGAAGTGCCGCCCCCGAGTTTTGCGAAGAGCTGGGACGACGCCGGGGAGAATGCCCGATGGTCTATCTGCCACGCCTTGTCCGCGACGGATGGTCCACGGTGTCAGAGTCTTCGCAAGTCATCTCCGACACCATCGTCGGCGGTTCGTTCGTGGTCCAGGGCGATCAGACAATCGTCCTTCTTCGTTAGGCTAGTCGTCTCGTCCGAGTTGCGGCCGGCCCCGGCGAGAACGCCGGAGAGGCAGTCGACGCCTCGAAGCGACATGATGACTTGCGTCCCCATTGCGGTTGCCATGTTGACTGGTGCCTAGGGGGCGGCTACAATGCCGCCATGCGTTTCGAAAGATTCAGATGGTTCCACTGCGTGTTCTGGGCGGGCCTCGTCGCAGGATGGCCGAAGCCCCTGCGGACCCTTGCCCACTTCATCTTTTTCATCGGGGACGCCTACCTCTGCCAGCACTTCGCCACCCAATCCATTGAGGACCCTGCGTTCATCCCCGGCGCCGCCTTCTTCCATGTTCGACTGCTGCTTTCGGCCGTGACCTTCTTCGGCGGGGTGTTCGGGCGCGTCCGCGACTGGTTTTCGGACGCCGGCGGGGACGCGCCCATGGTCGCGATTGTCGAGTCCGTCCGGGCCGAGGCCGAAGGCCGCGAGCCCTAGGTCGGTCCGGGTTTCCGAGACCTCCTCGGCGAGGCCGTCCAGTCCCCAGGACCGGTACACATCGGCGGGATCCGGGGCCTGTGCCCCCCATGTCCGCGATATGGTGGCTCCGAGCCAGTAGAGCGCGGTCGGGAGCCACGACCCGATCATGTCGGGCCGGAGCGCCCGGATGTCCGCAAGGGTGGCCTGGCCGGGATCGGCGACGCCGGCGGCGCGGAGGCGCGCGCGGGCCGCCGTCAGCGAAAATCCGGGACGGGCCCCGTGCCCTCCTTGGAGACGGCGACGACGGCCAGCGCCTCGCGCACCGTGAGCGATTAACTCGAGGTGTCGGTGATATCTCACTCCAAATGGTCGCGGCTGAGACGATTGTACCACATCCTGCACCGACGCGGCCATCCCGCTCGCATGGACAGAAACTCTGGCCGTGTCCCTCCTAATGGCCAATGGGAAGGAGGACGATGCGGACGCGGAGACGGTTTTCGCCGCGCGCCTCGAAGACGCGGTAGCGGCCGTTGCGGTTGCAGGCGACGAGGCCGGTGTCGGCGATGGCGCCGTCTGTCTCGTAGCGGCACTCCCAGCCCCCTAGGCGGATGGTGAGCGAATGGTCGTCGTGCAGGATTTCGGTGGCGTTCTCGCCGTCGAAGGCGAAGGCCGGGAGCCGCAGCGCGACAGGCCCGGAACCGGACAGCGATGTCTCCAGTCCGTCGGCGGAGAGGCGGCAACGCCAGTCGATGCCGCCGGCCTTCCAGTCGGCCCAGGCGGATGCGGCATCGGCACCATGGCCTGCCGGGACGATGGCATCGCATCCGGCGGGGACGATGGCGAGGGCGCAATCGTTCGGGCGCTCGGTGGCGTAGGTCGGGTGCGCGGCGCACGGGGTGGAGAGGCAAAGCGCCGGAGGGGCGCCCCGGCGATGGAGGCGGCCCAGTCCGTCGCAGTCGTAGTGCGGATCGGCGTTCCAGTCGAACTGCGCCGAGTAGTCGCCCGCGCGGAGAAAGAGGAAGTGGAAGTCGGGGGAGGTGGCGAAGACGCCGCTCTGCGGCAGGAAATCGCCGGCTGCAGCGGCGCTTTGCGTCTTGCTGCCCTCCTCCGCGAAGCGCAGGGCGAGGGCGGCCCAGGAGCCCATGGTGACCATGTACTTGTCGAAATAGGCGTAGTGTTCGCAGCCGAGGCCGGAGTCCGTCGGATAGAGGTTCTTGACGTGCCGCACGGGATGATGGTCAAGCCACGGCCGAAGGGCGGCGACGGCCTCCTGCGCGGCGGCGCGGAAGCGAGCCGCGCTCTCCGCATCGCCGCGTCTCGCGGCGCGGGCGGCGTACCACTCGCAGACCGCCGCGTAGAACGTGTGGTTGTGGAGGAACTGGTTGCTTCGGCCGCCGTAGGGGATTTCGCCGGCGGCCGAGAGCATCGCGAGCGTCGGCTCCGCCGCGCGGTCGAGCAGTTCCTCCAATCGTGTCCGCGAGGGGCCGTCGTAGCCGTCCTGGAGGAGCGACATGAACTGGAGGCGCGTCACTAAGTCGTAGACGGCGGGCTGGTTCGGGTCGCGGTACATTCCGTTGGCGTCGAACCACCGCAGCTGGTCCTCAACGTAGCGCTCGACGTGCGACGGATCGCCGCCGACGCCCGCCGCAAGGCGAGCCTGTTCGCTCGCCGCGCCGAAGACGCACCAGTTGTGGGCCTTGCCCTCGCCGACGGGCGGCAGGCACGAGTAGCAGCGCGAGGCGTCGATACGCGCAAGATCGGCGCGCCAGGCGTCCGTCACGTCGCGGGGGAACAGCCCGGCACCCTCGACGGCGACGAGCGCGGCGACGAGCTCCTTGACGGTGAACTCGTTGCCGGACGACGGGAGCGGCATCTTCCCCTTCGCCGCGTCGCGGCAGCAGAGCGACATCATGCGCCGGAACGTTTTGCGCTTCTCTGGAAGGCGGCCGTTCGCGAGCAGAACCCCGAGGTTTCCGGCGAGACGCGGAAAGCCGTGTTCCTGCACCCCGTCGCGCTCCGTCTCGGCGACATAGCGCGCGAGGTGTTCGTCGGAATAGGCGGCGACTGCCGCCTCCATTAGGTCTAGATAGACGCTTTGCATCCCTATTGATTGAGGCCCTTGGCGGACAGAAACTCCCAGATGCGGTCGAGGTGGGTGTAGGAACCGGTGCCGGGGGCGGCGTTGCGCTGGAAGCAGTGGGTGCGCTTGGCGAGCGTGTGGACTTCGCCCTGGATGCCCATGCGCCGCAGCTGCTCCCAGGTCGCGACGGAGTTCATCGCCGCGTAGCCGTCGGCGTCGCCGTGGACGAAGAGCATCGGCGGCGTGGCAGGGTCGAACGAGAACTCCGGCGCGAGGCGGACGTTGAGGTCGTTGCCGCCCTTGGCGTTTCCGCCATCAAGCCCGTCGGTCATCGCGTATGCCGGGTAGATGCAGACCGCCCACTGCACGGCGCAGGAGACGGTCTTGTCGAGATCGTCGATGGGCCAGTAGGCCTTGTGGCGGGAGCTCGTGGCGGCCATGAGCGCGAGGTGTCCGCCGGCGGAGGAGCCCATGACGCCGATGCGGTCGGGGTCAAGGCCGCGCGCGGCGGCCTGGGAGCGGACGAGGCGCACGGCGCGCTGCACGTCCTGCCAGGCGGTGA
>JAEEGL014486344.1_pt1 | contig 12818 bp, 12 predicted proteins | sample 9134231 | NCBI WGS metagenome assembly JAEEGL01 (sample SAMN16246548, study PRJNA631951) | gut metagenome | biome: gut microbiome; feature: rumen; material: fiber-attached | host: Bos | place: Iran: Karaj | collected 2018-10
AAACGATTCCAGAACGAACGAAACCGGTAGCGGAATCGGACTTGCTATTGCCAAACGTATATTTGACATACATAAGATTAAAGCAAAAATAGAATATGAGGACACACAGGAGAAACTTTTTAAAGTACATTTGTCATAGTTAATAATATTTATAAAGAATATGCGGCCGCAATTAAGCGACCGCATGTTGTTTATCAGAATCTAAGTGTCAGTATGTAATCCCAGTGTTCATTAACGTTCCGGTCTTCGTTTCCTTCTTTTTCTGTCCGATATTGGAGATTCGATAGGTTTTGGCTGTTTTGATTCTCTTTTGATTTGAGATTTGTAGAGTTCCAGTTGCGCTCTAACACTATGCTTATTTCTTTTCGATTCTTTTGTGGCCGACAGGTCTCGTCCTTCCGGTTGTTCAATCGCTCTAATAAATTTGGCATTTAATGACTCCTTGCTGATATCCATGTTGAAAGTTTTTGATAAGTTGCTGTCGCGGACTTTGTCACCATTTTCATTTTGGAAGGTGATATGTTTCTTTTTTTCAGTCCAGGTTACAGACCATCCATGTTCCTGCATACCGGAAATGAAAGCTTCTTTGTTTTCAGCCGTCTGCAATACCTCGGTAACGGCCAGCGCATAATTCACAACAAAACTGTCTTTGGACAGGTTGATGGCGAGATTGTATTTATCTTTGGACCACGCGGTGATATTTCCGTATTCAATTATGCTTCCGTCAAAATGTTTTCCTTTTTCCGCAACCGACAGACCATATTCCGTACAGAGATGGTTGGTAAATTCTTTCTGCTTTTCCAGGTCCCGCTTGTTTTGATGAAGCTTTCTGCCATCGATGTAAGAAACGGAGTTGGTAAGGATATGGCAGTGCAGGTGGTCCCTGTCCTGATGGACTCCGATAAGACACTGATGTTCCGGGAAGAACTGATCCGCAAACTGTCTTCCGATTTCCAAAACCTGTTCCGGTGTAATCTGTTCGTCTTTGTGAAAACTGATGATGTTATGTGCGTACATACGGCCGGAATCTTTATTCCAAAGTCTTTTCTCCTTCAGCCATATCCGGTAGATGTCATCGTAGTTTATGGTGGATGCATTATAAGGTCCGGTGATATCCACATATCCATCCCGAACCTTATGATCCCGTAAAACGTATTCGATAGCATTTCTCATTGCTCCGTGCGCTTTTGTTGCCCCATTAACGACCTTATTGATTGCCATACGGATTCACTCTCCCTTCGATAGTTATTTAACTGGTCTGACACGCGTTCCATTTCATTTCCGGTTGGAAGATTGCCGGTAGCATTTGCCACATGTGCCATCTGATTGACGTTGGTTGCAAGTCCGCGCAACTGTCGTTCCAGGCTGGAAAATGTCCTGCTGATATCTTTTAAAACATTGATTTCATCCGAAGGTGTAATGGTAGCGCCGCGGACTGCATTGATGAAGTAAGTCTGTTGTGACAGACCGGACTCATTTACTTTGTTTATAAAATCGTTATATTCCGATTCGCTCATTCGTATGGTAACCGCATGATTGCGGCGACGTTTTACTTTATTCATTTGCGTATACTCCTTTCATTCGATTGCACACGGAGTGCAACACTCCGTGCGAAGAGAAAACGTAATTCAGTTGCATTGCCATAGCAAGATTATTTGCAGGCAGGTTTCCAAAGGGAGCAACCCTTTGGTGGGGTGCAGGGGCAAAGTCCCTAACGACATTGACGTAAGGATGCGAAGGAAGGTCCGGTGGACCTTTCGGCACATCCGGTCGTCAATGAGTGTGCTCCGGAGTGCAGAGGGTGAAACCCTTGCCGGGGGATCCAAGGGGGCTGACCCCGCTGGCAAGTTTAGCGGAAGCGGAAAAGCCACACGGCTTTTTCGATGAAGCGGTGCATGGTGGCTTGCCACAATGCGAAACTTGCCTGATCACCCGGAACAACATTGATAAAAAAGAGGTCTTTGCCGGGGGATCAGTGGTCTTGCGCGGGGGAGGCTATGAATGGAATGCTCAATGCTGTTTCCCGATGGAAATAACATTGAGAATGGAAGGAACAGTCTCTCCCGCGCTTACCCGAGGACAGCTTACAGTTCAAGTTCAAACTTGATTTTTCCGGAGCGGACATCATTCATAAATCTTCGCAAAGCATGTCCGAGGGTAACCGTTTTGTACGGAACATTTTTGTTGAAATCCTTCCATTCCTCTGCGATGGATTGCTCCAGCATGAAAGAAACACGGACAGTATTTTCATCCGATTTTTTCATCTGAATGACCTCGGGTTTCTTTTTTGACATAGAATTCTCGTTTGTTTTGGTGTTATCGTTTCGTGTGATATTCATATTTTGTGCATCCATAATTTGTATCCTCCTTGTTAAAAATGATTATTATCAGTTGTCCTGAACGAATTTGTTTAGTGCTTTGAAATCATATTTTTGGCATAAAGAACCGGAGACTGCATTTCCAAATGGAAAGCACCCTCCGGATACTTTTCTGTTAGCTGATTGCATGGATTCCTGACACCATTTTGTGATAATATCTTTTCGTAACATTCCTCTGTATGGTTTATTCAGAATCCGATGAATATGATAATCGACCAGGTCTTTACCAAATTGGGAGACCAGGGAATTATAATCCTCTAAGGTTAGGGATTGATTTCCGAGTGTGTAGATAGCAGACACACTTTTATTAGTATTGTTCTTCTCAGTATTATTAGTATTAGTATTACTAGATGATGAATTTGAGAAGTCTTGAATTCCTAAATCAGGAAGTCCGGAGTTCTCATTTTGAGAAGCCTTGACTTCTGAATTTGAGAAGTCTGTGGTTCTGTCTGGGGTTTCGGGATCTTTACATACATGAAGGAAGTCTTTGACATAAATAATGTCAGGTTGACCAAGCCCCCGTTTTTTCCGTTCTATTAGTCCGGATTTTTCGAGATCACGAAGAAGATCCACACATTTGGTATGTGCGAATCCAAGGTCCTCCATAATGTTTTCGAGTGTGTAAATGATGAAAACCCGATTGCAATCATCGAGCCATAGATTTTTTCGCGATAAGGACATACGGTCCAACATCAGACCATAAAGGACTTTCGCTTCGATTTTTAATCCTTTGAATTCAGGCTCCTTAAATAAAGCCTTTGGGATTTGTATAAAAGAAAATGTGTCGGCTTCAATGCCATAAAAGTATTCGTAATTCATAAGTTCCTCCTTTTTTTAAGAGGAACCCCTATTACTGAATACCAAAAGTGTTCACCTTGTGTTCAATTGGAAAAAGGATGTTCCAAGACCCTTGATTTTACGATGTTTTTATTGCTCTTTCTGCTTCGAATCCTTTAGCGCACGGTATGAAATGAGAAAGGGATGCAGAAGCATCCCTTTTTCATTTCAAAGCGGCGCTGCCGCTTAGAACCCATGCATACGCATGGGTTCGGTCTCGCCTGCAAAGTAATCCTTAAAGAAAATCGAAAAGTTATAAATAAATTATTCGAAATAATATAAATAAAATAGTCGAATTTTTATAAATAGAATTGACGAAAAGCGCCCTGGATGCTATCATTATGGTAATTTGGAGGTGTTTAGATGAAATATTATCCAAGACTTGTAGATTCCAGAATTGACCAACTTGTGGAGGCTTTTAATGCCATCAATATAGTCGGCCCAAAAGGGTGCGGTAAAACGAGGACCGCAAAAGAACGTTGTAAAACCATAATTGAATTTCAGGATGAAGAGCAAAGAGACAGCTTGCTTTCAATAGCGGATACTGCTCCTGCTTTGTTCCTGAAACGGGATAAGCCAATCCTTTTCGATGAGTGGCAGGATGCGCCCAAAATTTGGGGGACAGTCAGAAAAGATTGTGATGATCATCCCGAATCAGTCGGCGAATACTATTTGACCGGTTCTACAAGCAAGATAATAGATACCCCTCATACAGGTACAGGAAGAATAACCCGGCTTCAAATGTATCCTATGACATTATGGGAAACAGGTGAATCTAACGGAACGGTATCCCTTACCCAAATAATGTCTGATGAGCCTTATGATTTTAACGGGGCATTATCAAATACAGGGTTAGAGGACTTATTCTATGCAGCTTGCAGAGGCGGATGGCCAAGGTGTCTGGCCCTAAAGAGCAAAGAAGGAAAACTCGAGATAGCCAGGGATTACTACAGGCAGATATATACAAGAGATATCAGTGCTTATGATGGTGTAAAGAGAAACGCTGAATGGGCAAGAACTTTGCTATGGTCGTATGCGCGCAATATGGCAACATTGGCAAAAAAAACGGCTATATATGCTGACGTTAAAGCAACTCAGGATACGACGGATGTGACGCTGGCTTCTTACATTGAAGTACTGGAAAGACTTTTCGTAATTAAGGACATTGACGCATGGACACCGCAAATACGTTCCAAAACAGCAATAAGATCTTCAAAGAAACATATTTTTATTGATCCTTCTATTGGAATAGCCGCCCTTGGATTAAAACCGGAGTATTTTGAAAAAGATGTGGATTTGTTCGGACATGTTTTTGAAAATCTGGTATTAAGAGATTTACTCGCATATGCTCAAATTCATGATGCACATGTACTCCACTACAGTGATGATATGGGACTTGAAGCGGATGCGGTATATCAGGCACCCGATGGTAGGTATGCATTAATAGAAATCAAGTTAGGTGCCAACAAGATTTCTGAAGGAGAAGAGTCCTTATTGAAGTTTAAAAAAATCATAGCCGAGCACAACAAAAAAGCTTTAAGCGATTCTAATCATCCGAAGCCTATATATAGGGAGCCTTCAGCGCTGATTGTGATTTGTGGAACTGCTTCCATGGCATATACCACAGAGTCCGGAGTACATATAATCCCTGTCGGATGTTTAAGAGACTGATTCGTTACCAGATCACTCGAGCATTCCGTTATATGGGTTTGTGCACTATTCTGTGCACCAAGGATTCCGAAGCAAAAAAAGCCCTGTATTTTACAGTGATTTAAATAATACTAGTAATTCGAATCCTCTAGCGCACGTGGTTGAAAATCCGGGAAGGGGAATTTTAATGAGAAAGAAAACGAAAATTGTATGGCGCGTGATTGGCATTGTCTTTGGCGTGATTCTGATCGCGGGCGGAATTGTTTTGCTGTCCAACCTGGGCTTTCTTAAGTCGTTAAATCGAGCCCAGAAGGGCGATGAGCGCTTAAGACAGGGCACGGCGGACTTTGAGTATGTCGAGCGGCACTTAACGAAGGAGCAGATGCTCGAGGACTTCGATTACATGTACACCGTCCTTTGCAAAACATCCCTCGTCACGGCGGATACAGAGCGGATTTACGGTGTCGACTACGACGAAATCTACAACCGCTATCGTGAGCGCGTCGAGAACTGCAAAGACGAGTATGAATTCGAGGCGATCATGGTTGCTTTCACGGCCAAGATGCCGGGCAAGCACGTCTCCATCTGCCCATCCACGAACAATATTTATGCATACAGCGGAATGGGTTTCCGCTGCGATTCGGAAGCCGGTTACAACGACGTCATGGAGACGAATTACTCCTTCTGGGTGCAGAACAAAGACAGGATGCTTTCCTATAACCAGAAATTCTCACTGGCCACTTACTACGACGGTGACTATGTTCTTCAGGACAAAGACATCGGTACCGGCGTGGTTGAAGACGTTGTAGGCGCAAGAATCCTGACGATTGACGGTGAATCGCCGAAGACGAAGATCAAGGATCTGGACTTTTACCTGCACTGGGATTACGACAGTACGCACGAATGCGTCTTCGTGAAAAACCTGTATTTCAACGACGGCATCGGCGAGAAGTACGTGGTTGAAATCGAGTATCCAGACGGCACGACTGCGATCAAAGACCTCTATATCTCGGCCGAGTACAACATGATGGTGCTTAACAGAAGCAAGTTTTATCCCGAGGAAGCTGCGCCCATGGAAGAGAGCGCAGAGGCGGAAACTCCCGCAGCGACCGGACCGGTACGTCACTATACCATCGACGAGCGTCCCGAGAAAAACCTCGTGGTCATCACCATCGACAGCTGCAAGACCAACGAAGTGGAGGCTGTATACAACGACCTTACGCAGGCACTCGAAAACGTAAATGCCGAGAGAGTCATCATCGACAACCGCTCTAACGGCGGCGGCGATCCGGACTTCGTGACCAAAGGCGTTTTGAAGGCGCTTCTTCAGGGCAAGCACGGCGGCCTTTACTACAACAAGACGCCGTACAATGACTTAACGAAGGTGCTTTTTGCCAACCAGCTGTTTTTTACGAAGACCGGAAAATGGAACACGAATACATACGAAGATTGCGGCGATTACGCAAGATACGCCTGTGATTTCAACGTCGACGGACAGGCGACGAAAAAGTATGACATTACCGTGATTACTTCACACACCACGTTCTCCTCGGGCGACATCCTTACGGCTCTTTTAAAGGGAATGGATAATGTCACTGTTATCGGGGAAAACACCAAGGGCGAAGGTTTGTGCGGCGATCCGATCTGTTATTACCTGCCGAACAGCAAGATGGTTTTCGTCGGTCTCTGCGGCGTTTCCGAGGTTAATCCGTTAAACAACGTCACCGGTACCGAGCCCGATGTCTACATAGGCAACGGATGGAAAGAGGTGCTTGCGGCGCGCGAATACTTACTGGAGCATGGCCAGGAGTCGCAGTATAATTTCGATGATAAACTGCAGTATGATAAGGTGCTGAGGTATGCGTATGAGAACTGAATAAGGAACATTCCCCCATAAATTCCGCCCGCCTGATTCGTATACTTTATGTAAGACCCAAAGCCAAACGAAGAAGGAGAGGTAGTAAAGATGAAAAAAGCAGGTCTGATCGTAGGTTTGATAATGATGCCGGTGCTCGCAGCGTGCGCGAAAAAAGGCGATGTGCAGATCGATGTCGAGATTGCATCCCCTGTGGAAGTCGAGGCGCAGGCCGACGACGTGAACGTCGACGAGGACATGAATATTGACTATGACGGCGCAGTTCAGGCTTCGAACCAAAACACACCACCGATCACGACTCAGAACTCAACTCAGCTGGTTCGAAAGAACCCGAATATCCCGCTTGATGCCCTCATCGGACCCGAGGTGGAGAAGCCTTTTATCGAAGGCGACCAGTGGGTGGAGCTGGACCGCAGCATATTAACGGACGATACCTACGATATCACAGCCGACCCCGCGGGCGTGACCGCGAACTTCGTACACACAGAAGTCGGCAAGAAGCACGACGGCGTGAAATACTACCTCGAGTACATTGATAACGACAGCTTTTATATCACGTTCGATAACACTGCGGGCAAGAAAGGCCGCCTCATCGAGATGTTCATCTACGACAAAACCTTCCCGAACAAGGCAGGAGAGGACTGGAGCTTAGCGCGCGCAAGCTATTACATCGAGCCCGGTAAATTTGTCACCATGAGCTATCACATCGACGGCAAGATGAAAGAGGGCAAGCCGCTTGAATTCGGCATCGCGATCGACGACCGCGGATTTAATTACAAGAATGATAAGGCCAGCACTTATGAAAAGTCCCAGCCGTTCAACTTGGATATCACCTACTACGGAGTGGATAATTCCGTGGAGTATGAGGACGTGAACCTGAAAGCGATCAGCGAAAAGCTGCCCGCAGGGTTCTGCGCGATTAAGTAAACTCGGTGACAGGGGGGACGGCTCCTACGTTTATTCCTCCCAGAAGATCTCATCCAACGTCTTTCCAAGCACTTTGCAGATACTTCTGAACGGGATATACTATGTGATAATGTTTGTTCTCTGGAAGAGAGGACTATGGATACCTTCGTTAACGGGGATTGCATTGATGTTTGGAATTGGAATGGCATTTGATTTGATTCCTACAGTGGGATGTTATCTGTATTTACGAGGAAAAGAAAAACAGGAAGTGGGATAAGATGAAGAGAATTCGTAAAATACTGGTTATGACTGTACTTCTTGCCGTAATCTTAACGCTTGGCGGATGTGTGGTTAATGGTTCGGGAAAAACAAAGAAAGCGAAGGAGTTGTTTGAAAAAGAGGCCGGCGATTACCTGAAAGCCAAGTACGGAACGGATATCACAGACACGGTTTATTACACACAGTCAAAATATGATTCGGCTAAGAACACGATTGACGGAGGATATCAATATACGACACCGGAATTTGGTGTGTTCTTAATTCCTTCCGGGGAGGAAGTTACCGTTGTCAGATGTGATGGAATATTTTCGGACAATTATGAGGAAGCAGACCTTTTGAACGCATGGTTCGATTCGGTTTCAAAAGAAATCGGTTCAACGGTTGACTATGCAAGGATGGAGTGCAATGATTCCGACAATATGCAGCCGGTAGCCAATACCCTTATTCATAAATCCTTCGGAACGTTTTTGGAAAGAGTAACGGTACGTTACAATGCATCGAATGCGGATGTATTTGTCGACGATTATTACGATTACATGGGGCGCCAGGAATTAACGCTTGCCATTTATGAGAAAACGAAACCGGACGATGCGCGAATGGATGAACTTCTGAAGAAGACGGAAGAGTATCGGGTAAATCACGCACTGAAGGTTGTGTTCGTTTATGTATATACTGGGGACGGAAGTTCGACAGATATTCGTATTCGAAAGGCGGCAGATTTTCCGGAGCATACCATTGATGACGGTGACCCATACAATTATTTTTATGATGGGGACATTTACAACGGCTATGATTATCGGATTACCTGCAGCGCAAATAATGTGACGTGGGAGAGATAAGAAATTAATTTTAGAAGAAGGGTAATGAAACATATCCGGAGATTTTATCCGGGTGACGGAATGCGGTTGAACCGGAAACGAACAGGAGGGGAATCATGAAAAAATTTGCTGCAGTTATGCTGATTGCGGGCGTGACGCTTTTTGCCGGGTGTTTCGGCGGAAAGATTCAGCCGAATCAAAATGAAATCGTAGGTGCGGACTGGCGTACCTGGGGAATTATCAATTCATACGGAACCATCGAAGCAGACGGAACTTCATGTGATGTATGTTCGGTAATTACCAATTCAAAAATCGATCTTTATTTCGATCAGGAAGATCAGGTCCTTTATGATACGCTTTTCTTCCCGAGAGACTTAGACGATGATGAACTTTCGAACGCAAAGGTTACTTTTGAAGACGCAGCCGAAAACGAAGACATTGATGTCATTCTAACCACAACGGACAGTATGGGAGAGGGATTCTCCTGGATCTGGATTTATGATGCGGATGCCGGACATTTTGTGTTCTATTCGGACAATTCCAATTCCCAAGGCGCTTTTCCGGCGAATTATATGGATACGTGGGTAGCACCGTACGCCAGCGGATATTACTATTACAAGCTGGATGAACTCGGAAGCTGGTATGGATGGGATGAACGCGGTGCATACAGCGATTCCGGAGATTACACTTTTGACGGTGAGAATTTCTATCTGTATACAAGAGATACCGGTGATCTGGTAAAAACGTTGTACTGCTACAGCGATGACATGCTGGTGGACGAAGACGGCGGAATGCTGACACGTGAGTCCGAAACGCCGGAATCGGGTCTGGAAGATTACGGCAACCCCAATGATGAAAATCCCGTTGAATTCACGGGCGACTTCAACGAACCGTATTCCGATGTTGTCGGAGTCTGGGAGTACAAGGGATATTACAAAACCCCGAAATTTGATGATTCCTATTTCTGCATTAACGCGGACGGAACGTTCGAGCATTACGATGAAGACGGAAATCTTATTGAAGCCGGAACATATGATGCCCCCGAGGGCGACGGATATCTGACGGAGATGACGTTGCACTTTAACGAAGGGTACACACAAACAGTGTATGTCCGCTTTGATTCCGGATATATAATCGAAGACTGGAACAAGTATTATCTGTTCCGCAGATAGTGAATTGCAGGTTTAAAGGAAACGGATGAATTACCCGGGGCTTTGCCGATGCCGGTCCGGGCGTACGGTCTGGTCATGCAGGCGGACAATCGGACAGGTACAGAGGGTGGAAAGGAAGCTGCGCATATGGAAGAACAACACGAAGTATCGTCAGCAGAAAATAATCAGCCAAAGAAAAGCGGATTCGGAAAAGGACTTTTGATCGGCCTTCTGGGTTGAAGAGAGATGCGACCCAGTGCGCGGATGATTGTATGTTTCCTTCGAATGAATTATTTATGCTGTTATAACAGCACTTATGCCTTAAAATGCAGGAAATCGCTACAATAGTAGCGATTTCGTTACTGTATAATCGAAATCTGCTGCATAATCGGGATATCAGTCCCTCCGTATATTCCACTCCCCGTTCACTCTGAGGAATTCGCGTGCCTTTTCCTTGGAATAATCCAGCCCGTTGTCGCTGTTCGTTATGACAACGATGTATTTATTCTCTTCGGGATCTAAAACGTAAAGGCTCTGAAATCCGGGATTAATACCGGAATGCCAGTACGTTGTCTTGATATTTTCTTCGTCCTTTGTGTGCTCGATGGCAATTCCGAGCCCCCATGCATCGGTCTCATCAATTTCAACGGCAGGCAGGTACATTTCGCCGTAAACACCCTCTCCGGTATTCGCTTTTTCCATAAGTGCGCTGCAGAAAAGCGCCATGTCCGCCGCGGTGGATTTGAAGGTGTAGGCGCAGTTGGCCTTCTTTGGCGTTAAATCATTCGTAACCGGAATGCTTACGGGAAGCGTAAAACCAAGAACAAAAATGATGGTTAAAAGCACGGGGACAGAGGGATAGAATATTTTCGGATGTTTCATTGTAAGAAGCAGAACAATCCCCATCAGTGCAAAGCAGGCAAGAAAAACGACGAATACTTTTGATACAAAGACGAACAGCAGAAAGGCCGCATTGATGATTCCTGCGATAAGAAACGCGAGGAGGAAAGCGGTCCGGAATTTGTAAAACCGGAATTTGGAGATTAATCCGACAATGAGGAAGATAAGCAGAAGGACGATAAATGACACCACAAAAATCAGCATGGCATAAAGTACGGCGCTGCTTAAATTCATATAGGGCGTAACCGTCCGGGTGCTTTCGAACGTGCTGTTTGTCATGCCGAGCGGCTTAAAGACATATTTTGAAGCGGCCTCGTTCATCGTCATTTGGCCTGCATTCTCAATGACGCTTTGCAGATAAATATAGCCGACACCGGAATAACAGAATTTACTTCCCGGGTCGGTGTAAATCTTCTTATCCACGCCAAGCTCGTAACTGGGAGAAAAGCCGGCCGTGTGGCTAAGCAGCTCCCTTAAGGTGATATCGTTCATCCGGGGATCTTTCGTAAGCAGAGCGGAATCGAGATAAGGAGATATTTTCTCATCGAGATTCAGAATTCCCTCATCCACCATCGCCAAAGCGGTATAAGAGGCGATGGTTTTTCCGTTGGAAGCAAGTTCATAAACGGTGTTTTCATCCGTGCCTTTTCCGTAATTGACAAACGAGGTTTCGCCGTTTTCGTACAGAACGACGGAAGAATTGCGGATGCGGTATTTTGCTTCGGGAGTCCCGGAAGCAGCATTCCCGCAGGCGGAGAAGGTCAGGGAAATCACAAGAACGGAGAGTACGGTTAATAAGCGGACGGTAGTTTTCATAGACGGAATCCTTTCGTTGGCTGTTGACCGGAGGAGGCGGCATGCAGTATGCGGCGGTTCTTCTCCTGCAAGGGTTAACGGACGGTTATTTGCGGGACTGTTATTTCCCCGGCAGCTTCAGTAAGGTAATAAGTGGGAATATCACTTACTTCCCCAGCAGCTTCAGTGTGCTTAAATACAGGCAGTTGATCAGTTTCTTCTCGTCAAAAACGGTCGCATCGTCCGTTTGCAGGTTGTAACACTTATTCAGTGTGACATCCCGGATAATGCCGTCAAACGACGATACCACAAACGTCAGGATGTCCTCCGAGGGAACCAAAGGCTTAAAATAACCGGTCTGCACCTGCGTGATAATCAGTTCGGCCACGCTATGCGCCAGATACGGAAAAACAGGCGTTGCGGTTGTCTGCTCGTGGATTTGCCGGTCGTATTCCGGGTTCTGCTGGCAGAAGGTTCCGAGTTCATAGAGAATCTTGTTATAGCTGATTAACATTTCGGAAAAATAGTCTTCCGATACCGTAAACAGTTCCTGCAGTTTGATTTCCGGCGATTTTTCGGAATTCATGATTTCATCGATTCGCCCAATCGGATTTCCGGCCAGATTGGCATTGTCAATCAGGGCGGCATAGACGGAATAAATGTTATTAAAATATTTATAGACGCCGCCCTGGCTCATGCCGGTTTCGGCAACAATGTCCGACATCGTCACTTCATAGGCGGGCTTGCGCTTGCAGACCTCAAAGGCAGCGCGCAGTATTTCTTTTCTTTTTTCCAGAAGATATTCTTCGTTTACTTTCGGCATTTTCGGGACCTCTTACCGCGTAATAATTCACGGATAAAATAAAAACGACAACACTGTCGTTTTTTTATTTGTATCATAATTTAAACGGGTTGTCAACAGTTCCGGTTGATTATCGCGGGACGGAATAAACAGACTCTTGGAACATCATCCCGTACATCGTATAATTAGGATAAAGTTAGAGAATTATCAGACAAAAAACGCATGATAATCCTCTAACTTTATCAGAAAATAGTATATTTTAGAGAATTATCTCGCACTCGAAACAGGAGGTGCCTGCCCCATTTACTTTTTTAAGGATATTTCTTAGCGAGGTCTGTCGGATGAAAAAAATTATACCAGCATTACTATACGGATTAACTGTTCTTGCGCTAAGCGGCTGCGCTTTAAATACAAAAGAGTTCGCTT
>JAEEGL014761396.1_pt1 | contig 12818 bp, 14 predicted proteins | sample 9134231 | NCBI WGS metagenome assembly JAEEGL01 (sample SAMN16246548, study PRJNA631951) | gut metagenome | biome: gut microbiome; feature: rumen; material: fiber-attached | host: Bos | place: Iran: Karaj | collected 2018-10
AAACCTTTGGAAAATCGTTCACGCCATCCAAGAAGGCTTCAAGAAGGACGGTTTTGACATTGGCAAGACCCAATCTCCGGTAACTCCCGTGTATATGCACGGCGACCCCAACGCTTCCGACGTGGAATGTACAGCCGAGGCGACCAACCTCTTGCTCGACCTCCGCGAGAATTACGGCATTTTCTGTTCGATTGTGGTTTACCCGGTAGTACCCAAGGGCACTGTGATGTTCCGCGTAATTCCTACCGCCGCCCACACCCTCGAACACGTGGAGCGCACCATCAACGCCTTCAAGGAGTGCAAGAAGAAACTCGACGAAGGCCGCTACAAAGCCAAGACCGTTGACCCCTGGACAATGTTGAAGAGTGGCAAGGTGGAGTTTTAACTAATTGACATACGCCACTACATTTAAATTAAACACCGAATTAAACACGATATTTGTTTAATTCGGTGTTTTGTTTTTTTTCCGTTCCAATCTATTATTGCCTGCCCAATTGCTCAGCCGCCAAGACCAGGAACATGTAGTGCGACGAGCCGCCGCCGATTACATATTCCACTTGTTGCCAAAGGTAGGGAAACTTTAATAGTTCGGGGAAGTCGGGGCGTATCAAGCCCGTGCCAGAAACTACGCCGCCGGGGATGTACGACCAATCTGCGCGGTTCAAGCCATAACCCACCGTGGCAGATTCCGCGCCTACTCCCGAGGCAAAAGAGGCTCTGTTTAAGCCCGGATGACAACCCAACACAAAATTCAAAGCGTCAAAAACAGGCTCCTTGGAGAAGATTTCGGGATATTGAGCCGCCAAGAAATAATGACGGAATCCAAATCCCTGAATGTCCCAGCCCGCGCCCCAAATGTTAGGACGGTAAGGTACGCCGTAGGGATTTTCTGCCGATTGTTGCTTCACCGTGGCGGCGTATGCGGGCAGCGCGGCGCGGAATTTTTGCGAAAACGCCTTATATTTTTTGTCTTTTTGCGTGCTGCAATATTGTTCGATACGCGCCAAATACCATCCGCAATGTGCTATATACTTGTTGAGAGAATCGGCGAGGGTTACAATGTCGTCGAGATATTCCTTTTTGCTGGTGGCTAAAAACAGTTCCGTCTCGGTCTGATATTTGGCGAAAGCGGCGCCCCCCTTCGGATTTTTGTTTTGGGCAAAGACCTCTTCCGCAATTTGCAGACAGCGGTTGGCGAGGCTGTCGTTAAAACCCTTCAACGTGCGGTAAGTGGCTGCAAGACAGGCGGCTGTGGATAGTTCGCGGTAGGGATTATGCTCGGTATATACGCGGCGGTCGTCGTTGTTGCCGGGGATATTGTCGGTCATGGCAGAAGCGTCGCCGAGGAGTACATATTGGCGGAGATTGTTGCAGATGATGCCACGGTAGAGCCTTCCAAGCGCGTTGTAACCCGCCACAATGGTCAGCGCACCGTTCTCAATCTGTTGGAGGATGTCGTTGCGGCTGTCGGGCTGATGGATTTCCACCACGCGGGCGTTCCAATCGATGGCAGTAACGTCTATCGCGGGTTTAAAACATTCGTAGGCAAGCGACAAGTTGTAACACTCGTTGGCCTGCGACTCTATGCGCAGGTCAAAATCGCCCGCATCGTGCCAACCGCCCACGTTGACGGCTTTTTTGGTGTTAGGAACGATACCGGGAAAGTCTGCCGTCTGGTCGTAACCGTCAAAGAGATTGCCCTTTTCGGCAACAAGCGCGTCGTCCAAGTGGCAGGCATCGTGCCAAACCTTGTACTTCTCGTTGACGCGCACGTGGCACATCTGCACCGGCAAAAAATACTCTATCACCGGCTGCCAAACTCCACGTTCATACACGTCGCTGTCGATTTTAAACACCACCGATTCGCTGTTTTTATACACCACCTTGTAAAGTCCCGGCTCCTTGACATCAGAAAAATCAAACGTCAAATAATTGTATCTCAGAAATTTGCCCCACTGTTTGGGTTGCTGTTTGAGCACGGTCTGGAAACCGTTGGCAGAGATGCGGACGAGCGACGCCTCGGCAACTGATTTGTCGCGAATGTCGGTCTCGATGACGGCGCGTTTGGGCTGATTGGGCATGTAGCCAATTTGCGAAGTCTGTACCACGGGCGCGTAAATCCATTCGGGAGTTACGTGGGGAGTGATGCGCCATTTTAACACTTCTCCCTTCTGATTTACAGGGAGTTCGCTGCGGAGCACGAACCAACCGTTGTTGTGGTTCATGCGGCCGTCGTAGAGTTTGAGGTCAGAGCCGAAGGTTTCCACGGTGATTTTTTTGAGCGGGTCGTCGGGACATACCACAAACTTCTTGCCCACGGCATACGGCATCGCCACCACGTCGTCGGCTATCAACGGCGAATATCCGCTGCCCAAAAACTTCTGGAGGTTTACCGTAGAGCCGTCCTTGCCTTCAAAATCACCTTTGTAACTAATATTAGGTGTGGCAATCTCCAAAGGCGCGTTAGGTTGCTGTGGGAAGATGCCGCTCTTGGAGTCCATTATCCACGGATGACCGAACAGTTCGCCGGGAAAAAGTTCGAGGTTGAAACCCACCTTGCCCTTGAATTTAGGCGGGATGGGCTGTTCGAGCGACACCGTTACTTCTATAGCGTCGCCCGCCGCACGGGTCTCCACGTTGTAATAAAAAGCCAAGTCGGGATACACGGCGGGGTTAAAACCCCTCATGTGCCTACTCGTGTCGGGGTAGCACATACGCGCCGAGATGGAATTGGCGGCTGCGGTGCGGCTCACCTTCTTGGGTACTCCCTGCCACTGACCGGGAGTGGGTTCGAGGCGGATGTCGCCGTTGGTGGCGATGCGCTTGCCATTCATAATGATGCACACGCCGCCCTGATGTCCTTCGGGATAATAATCCTCAAATACCGCCACGTCCACGCCGTAGTTGGAGATGCAGCCCGATTCTGTGATGTGAAATTGCTGTGCGCTGAGAGTCAAAGCGTTAACTCCAATGGCGAGCAACAATGCCGATGTTTTTTTGATGATGCTGTTCATAATTATCTTTCGTAAGGTTTAGCGTCCAAATATATAAAAAAAATCCACGCAAGCATCATATCTTACGCGGATTTTTGTGCTATGATAGTTGTTTATTTTTTCTGATGCGGGGTGTTATTTGATGGTCTTCACTACGCCGGTGAAGACAGGAATGTCTTGGTATTCGATTGTATAGATAAAATCGCGGTCGATGATAAAATCTTGATAGAGGTCTTCGAGGTCTTCGGGTTCGATGTCCGCAGAGGACTTCATCATTTCTACTTCGGTAACAGCCGCGCCCTCAATGCCATGGCGAGCCACTTCGAGTTTGGCCACATGCTGTATCTTGGAGCAATAGACCGCGTCTTCGGTCAGGTTGCTAAAATCACATTCAAAAGGTGAGAAAAACGTATTGACACCCAAATTCTTGATGCAGTCCTTGACATCCATGTTAAAATCTGCCTTGAACTCCGGGAAGAGACAACGGGTGTGGTACCTGTACTTGTCGTCATTCCAAGTGTAATGGATGGTGTCGTTGAGTACGTCGGCGGTGTAAAGGTCGTCCACTGTGTAGCCCTCGTTTGGAACGATGAAGGTAAGGTAGAGTCCGTGTGCCGACCTTGTGTAAAACTTGCGGAACTTCTTGGTTTCTATTGCCTTGCCGCCGTAGTAGTTGCCTTGGAGGAGTTTGGTGTTCTTGGTTGACTTGTCGCTGTTGTGGAAGTCGTAGGCAGCCTCTGTAAAATCGAGGTCATTGCCCAATTCGTTCCAAACATCGCGGAGATAGACCACGCTCATCAGGAGGATTGCCGCGTTTTCTTTAACATCCATGTCGGGGCTGAGAAAACCATACGTCTCGTTCTTGATGTAGGAGGTAACGAGGCTGTTGACATCTGTGTTGTCGAAGTCCATGCTCATTACGTCGCTGAGGAAGTTGGTAGTGAGCGACTTAACTCCATTGTCCTTCACCGGCACGCCGTTACGCACCCACAGCGAGTTGGCACACCTGATGAGGTTGCTTGTAGCGGGGGCGTCCTTGTTGTCAAACACCCAATTGCAGGTGTAGCAGAGGTACTCGATGTTGGCGAGAAGTTCGTCGTGGGTGATGCCGAGCGCGTCGAGGAGTTCCTGACGGGTCTCGCCGTTGGCGCAGTCGGCCGCCATGCCGAGAGCCGTGAAGGTTGAGAGCGGCGAGATTACGGTGTTGCCATCCTTCTTGCAGCCGATTGAGGAGGCGAGTTTGCCGGAGAATGTCTCCAACTTGCTGGTAAACTTGTCGAAGTTTTCCGCCCACGAAGCATACTCAGGAACCACCTTCTTGGCAATTGTGGCCTTGGCGATTGTGGACTCGTCCACCGGTTCGTAGTTTTGGGGGGGATTTTCGACGGGATCGATTTCGTCCTTGTCCGAGCAAGAAGGCACGGCAAATAGGAGCGCGCCGACTGCGAGGGTTGCAAGGGTAACGTGAATTGCTTTCATGTTATAGTTCTTTAAAGTTAATGTTATGTTAATGTTTTGTTTTTTTTCAATTATATAACACTTGACAACTTCAATACCCTATGAAAAAATCAACTATTTTTATATTTTTGCAACAAAAAAACCGCCGCAGGATTCTATGGCAATCCTTTGCGGCGGGCAACATGGTAATTAATAATCAGACAAAAATTAAATCTTGTCGAATTGGGGCAAATATAGTCGCCGCCAACGCCGTCAACGATACGAAGGGAAGCATGGGCGCGGCGTATATGAGCCAGGTTATCAGCGGCAATCTCTCGTCGCACAAAGGTAACCTCTCGCCACTATACTTGTATAACAAAGTCCAGAACTACACGCTCTTCATGATTCCCGCCCTGCTGTCCATCGTGATGATGCTGATGACGGAATTGACATACACAACTAAAAATCCCGCGCAAATGTTATCTTTACGCGGGATTTTTTATTGTATATCATCAATATTATAAGGAGTCTCCTGATAAACGAAATAATTGAGCCAATTGGAGAACATCAGGTTGGCTGTGGACCTCCAACGTACAAGCGGGTCGAGGTCGGGGTCATCGTAAGGATAATAATTCTTGGGGATGTCGATGTGCAGACCTTTTTGGAGGTCGCGACGGTACTCTACGTCAAGTGTTCGGGCGTTGTACTCGGCGTGTCCCGTCAAGAAAAGTTCCCTGCCACCACGCGCCATCATCATATAAAGACCCGCGTCGTTGCTCGATGCAAGTATCTTGATTTCAGGCACTTTGTCAACATCCTGTTCCCTAATCTCCGTGTGTCGCGAATGAGGCACATAAAACACGTCGTCAAAACCCCTGAAAATAGGATTCAACGGCTCTAACACATTGTGCTTGAACACTCCAAAAACCTTCTCGTCTGTGTCGTGCTTGGGGATGCCATAATAATGGTAGAGAGCCGCACACGCGCCCCAACAGATAAACATCTTGGCGGTAACGTTGGTGCGCGCCCAATCGAATACCTCCGTGAGTTCCTGCCAATATGTAACCTCCTCATATTTAAACTGTTCCACAGGTGCGCCAGTAATTATCAAACCATCGTACTTGCGTTTTTTAACGACGTCGAAGTAGAGGTAAAACTGTTGCATGTGTTCTATCGGCGTATTTTTGGAGACATGGCTGCGCAATTTGATGAAGTCGATGTTAATCTGCAACGGCGAATTGCTGAGAAGGCGCAGGAGGTCTGTTTCCGTGGTTTCCTTGATGGGCATAAGATTAAGGATGGCAATTTTTAACGGCCTGATGTCCTGAGCATTAGCCCTCGAATTGTCAATCACAAAAATATTTTCTTGCTTCAACAGATCTATCGCTGGAAGCCTGTCGGGAATAGTTAACGGCATATTGGTTCTCCTTTTAAATTGAGCGCAAAATTAATAAAAAATTTTGTTTCAGTTGATTATAATTTGTCTAAATTTTTGGTTAACTCAAAAAAAAACGTGTTCCCCATGCCTCCGAGAGATTTTCCTCAAAAAAATGCAAAAAATTCCCACGCCACAAACAAAAAAACTCTCAGAATATCGACTCAAACTCCGCACCGTCCAGCACCGTGTTAAAAAAGTCGTTCCAGGGCTTTGCCAGGGCGAACATATCTATCACCCTGTCAACAAAGTCATCTGCAATTACCTCGTCGTCGGAGAGCAAACGGCTCATGTCCCAATTTCGCATACGGATGAGGTGGTCGTAGGGCGAGTTTTTGAGATTTTTGGGGAGAACCTTCAACGGGTCGGCATTGTCGAGCGTATAAGTGTCCTTAACAGCCTTTTGAGCGAGAAAATCGTCCAATTGCTTGCCGCCGCCGTAGAAAATCTCCTCACGGATTATTTTGGCGGCTTTGGAGGGCGGCATGTAGATACCGGCATCCACAAGGCTCTGACCAAACACGGGGTCGTCCTTGTCAAACGGCTGAATATGAAGATAATAGCCCGCGCCAACCACCTTCTTGCCGCCCGGCACCAAGTAAACGCCAAAATGCCGCTTGTACGGTGCTTTGTCGGCGGAAAACCTTGTGTCGCGGTTGAAACGGAAAATGCAATTCTTTACCTCCAAACCGCGCAAAAGTGGGTCGATGACTTGCATTTTAGTCAAAATATCTTCGCTCAACGCCTTGAAAGTGTTGCGCGCACGCTCGTATTCCGCCTTGTGCGCGTGAAACCATTCTGTATTGTTGTTTTGCTTGATACCTCTCAGAAAATCAAGCACTTGTGCCATATCGTATTTCATAGTTGAAGACTTAAAGAAAAATTATTCTGCAGAACAAAGTTCAATCTCAAAAATCAGTGTGGAATAGCCGGGAATTGGACCAGTATTGCGAGTACCATATCCCTGAGTATAAGGAATATACACCTCCCAACGGTCGCCAACGTGCATTTTTTGCAACGCCGCCCCAAAACCGGGAATCACTTCGTTGATGCGGAACGCCTCCGGCACACCTCGCTTAAAACTGTCGTCAAAAACATAACCATCAGCACGTCGTCCGCGATAATGGCAGGTAACAACACTGTTGAAAAACGACGGAGTTTTGCCCTTGCCCGTCGCCAACACCTTGTAATACACACCGTTACCCAATTCCAAAATCCCTTCTTGTGTAGAAATTTCGCTGATAAAACGTTGATTCTGTTCTCTATAATCCTTTCTTGCCATAATTATTGTGTTATTAATTAATTGCCTTTGCTGCCACGTAGCCCGTCGTCCAACAGCCCTGCAAATTGTATCCGCCAGTGATTGCGTCCACGTCGAGGGCTTCGCCGGTGAAGTAGAGGTGCGGGACGTTTTTGGATTCCAACGTCTTGGAATTGACGCTGTTGAGCGACACGCCGCCGCAAGTTACAAACTCATCCTGAAATTGTCCGCGCCCCGAAACGTGGTGAATATCAGCCGTTAACGTGCTAACCAATTTGTTGAGATTTTTCTTGCCGAGTTCGCTGTATTTGGTTGCGGGGGCTATTTCGGCGCGATTGATTAGGTACTCCCAAAGCCGCTGCGTCAACCCTCGCGGATGTGCGGACGTGATGGTTTTTCGGGAGTTAACATCCATAATATCAGTTAATTCGGCGCGGGTATCGTCCTCGGTTTTGCCAAGCCAATTAATCAGAATATCACACTTATAATTGTTGTCGGCAAGATGACGCGCCGCGTATGACGACAATTTGAGAATTGCCGGACCCGAAAAACCAAAATGAGTTACCATCAAGCCGCCTTCCGCACGGAATTTTTGACCGGGAATCTGCACGGCGGCATTTGCCACCGACGCGCCCATCAGGTTGGTGAGGAGGTTGCTTTTTACCTTCAACGAAAACAGCGACGGCACGGGCGGTAACATCTCCACGCCGAGAGCCGATAGCGAATCGTACAGCGCATCGCGATGCCATCCGCCGGTAGCCACTACCACAGCGTCAAAAAGTTCGTCGGAAATATCGTCGCCAGAGGAGGTTTGCAACGAGAATTTGTTGTCTGGATTTACAGAAATTGCCGTTACCTTCCTGCCCGTTAACATCCATATACCCAAACGGTTGAGTGTCCCCAAAAGTCGGTTGCAGACATCGGTGGCACTGTTGGAAACCGGGAAAATCCTGTGGTCGTCCTGAGCGTAAAGCGGGATGCCGTGGCGCGTAAACCATTCGACGGCGGCGGCGTGGTCAAAATCGTGAAACAATTTTTTCAGCAGGTTGTAGCCGCGAGGATACACCTGTTGCAACGCGCCCACGCCCTCAAAATCGTTGGTGATGTTGCAGCGTCCGCCGCCCGTCATGGAGAGTTTGTGCAACGGATGTATGCCCGCCTCCAATACCGTTACATCGGCTTCGGGGCGGGATTCCTTGATGTTGATGGCGCAGAAAACTCCCGACGCGCCACCGCCTATTATCGCTATTTTGGGCGTTTGGTTCAATTCGTTTTGTTTTTCGTTGAAAATGTAGAATATAATTCGTTAAAAATAATTAATAATCTTTTTAATTTTTGTTATTTGACCACAAAATTACGGAAAAAATTTGTTTCGCCCAAAAAAACTTCATATTTTTGTTGAGGTCAAAAATTAAAAACACTCGCAACATGGAATTCAAAAAATACAGTTCGATAGAAAACTCGTTCAACACCGAGTTTGTGGAGCAGGTGAGGGCATCTGTCCCAGCCGACCTGCGTTTTGTGGTGCAGGAAAAGGTGCATGGCTCCAACACGAGTTTCATCACCGACGGCAAGGAAATCAAGTTTGCCAAGCGCACCGACTACATTGCCGACGGCGAGAAATTCTTTGATTATGAGGAACTTCTCGACCGTTACACCCCCAAGGTAAAGCAACTCTACGCCGCGCTCCATCAGAAATACCCGCAGATGGATTTTGCCATCATCTACGGCGAGATGTTTGGCGGCGCGTACCCGCACAAGGACATCAAGAAAGACACGCGGTTTTCCACCATCCAGAAGGGCGTCTATTACTGTCCCAACCACGAATTTTACGGGTTCGACATCTACGTTTCGGAGCCGTCGGGCAAGCATTATCTGAGCGTGGAGGAGACCAACAAGTTTTTTGAGGACAACGGCTTCCTGTACGCCAAAACGCTGTTTGAAGGCACGTTGGACGAGTGTCTCGCGTACCCAAACAAGTTTCCGAGCCAAATATCGCAATGGCTTGGTTATCCGCCGATAGAGGACAACGTGTGCGAGGGCGTTGTAATCCGTCCCGTGGTGCCTACCTACATCGGCTACGGCGACCGCGTGCTTATCAAAAACAAGAACGAGCGTTTTGCGGAGAAGAAGGGTTACAAGAAGCACCCGAAAGTGCCGAAGGAAGACCCCGTGTATTCCGACAACCTTAACGCGCTGATTGCCAAGGGTTCGCTGTACGTTACCGAAAACCGTCTTAACAACGTAATCAGCCACATCGGCCAGGTGTCGATGCCCAAAGACCTCGGCAAACTCATCGGATTGTTTTCCAAGGACATCCTCGACGACTTCATCAAGGAATCCTCCGCCGACTACAACAACCTCGAAAAGCCGGAGCAGAAAATCCTCAACAAGGAAATCAATCAGATGGCTACCACTTTGATTAAGAAAACTTACAAAATCATCCCCTAATCATGGAAAAACTCGATGAAACCGATCTCTTGATTCTCGACGCATTGCAAGAGGATAGTTCGCTCACCAACAGGCAGTTGGCGCAAAAAGTACACCGCTCGCCCACGCCGGTTTTTGAGCGCGTTAAGAAGATGAAGGAGGAGGGCTACATCAAAAAATATGTCGCCATCCTCGACGTTGACAAACTCAACTGCGCCTTCATGGCCATCTGCAACATCAAGATGAAGCAACATTCATACGAGAACGCGCAGAAGATTATGCAGGCTGTGCAGGAAATGGACGAAATCGCCGAATGTTACAATATAACAGGCGATTACGACTTCCAACTCAAAATCTACGTGTCGTCTATGAAGGAGTATCAGGAGTTTATCCTGCGCATCCTTGGTCAATTGGACTGCATCGGTGGTCTGAGCAGTAGTTTTGTGATGGGCGTCGTCAAGCAGTCGTACAAAATCCCGATTACCAGGAACTTGCATAAAAATTAAGCGATGATCACTCAGAAACATATCACCCTCAGCCGCAAGTCGCGTGGATTTCACCTGATAACCGCCGAAATCGTGAAGGCTCTCGGCGACCTGCCCGAATGTGGGTTGCTCAACCTCTTTATCAAGCACACTTCGGCGGCTCTCTCCATCAACGAAAATGCCGACCCGTCGGTACGCATCGACATGGAAATGATTGCCAATCGTCTCGTACCCGACGGCGACCCGCGCTACGCCCACGATTTGGAGGGGGCGGACGACATGCCGGCGCACTTCAAATCGTCGATGATGGGCGTGTCGCTCAACATCCCTATCACCAACCACCGCCTCGACCTCGGCACTTGGCAGGGCATCTACCTCTGCGAATTTCGCGACTACGGCGGCGCACGGAGCGTTACGGCAACAATTATAAGTGATTGAAGTAATTGAAATAATTGAAGTGATTGAATAATTGAATTAATTGAATAACTGATGTGTATTGCGTAGCCAATTATGCATTATGCATTATGAATTATGCATCGAAAAACTATGGCACCTATATTTAAAAAACATACAAGCGTAAGGGACTATTCGCGGAGGATAGTGGACGAGAGCATCATCAAGGATATTCTCGACGCAGCCATACGCGCCTCCAACACCGGCAATATGCAGTTGTACAGCATCGTGCTATCAACCCAGCCAAAAATCAAGGACGCGCTTCTGCCGCTGCATTTTTATCAGCAGATGGTCAAGCAGGCACCGTTGGTGTTCACGTTTTGCGCCGACATCAACAGGTTTTCGCAATGGTGCCGTCTGCGTGGCACAGAGCCTTGTTACGACAATTTTCTGTGGTTTTCCACGGCATTGGTTGACACCATCCTCGCCGCCGAAAACGCCGCCCTCGCCGCCGAAGACGCGGGTCTTGGCATCTGTTTCCTTGGCACCACGATGTACAACGCCGAGGAAATCGCCAAGGTTCTCAATCTTCCTAAGGGCGTTGTGCCGGTGGTAACTATGGTGGCGGGTTACCCGACCGACCAAACCATTAAACCGCAACCCACTGAGCGTCTGCCCTTTGAGGCAGTGGTTCACTTCGAGCAATACCGCCGCTACACCGACGAGCAAATAGACGAGTATTACTCCCAAATCGAAAACCTCGACAAGATGAAGGCTTTTGTGGCAGACAACCACGTCAACAATCTCGCCGAAGTCTTCACACAAGTACGCTACACCGCCAAAGACGGCGCAGCGTTCTCGGAGAAGTATTTGGATTTTGTGAAGAAAAGTTTCACTATTTGACTTTCTTCAGATTGATTTCGGCGCGTTTGCCTTTTCGGTTGGAGATGAATTTGAGGTTGTCGTAAGAGTCGCCCATTTTTTTGAGCACGCCGGCTTCCTCAAATTCTTTGCCTTCGCGTTTGAAGTATATCACCGAATCCCTTTCGATTTTGTAATCGACAGATGCGGGCAGCGTCAGGTCGCCTTTCGACAATGTATTTACCAACGCCGATGCGGCGGCTGATGCGTCAAATGTTGCCTTGTCTGAATCAAACTGCACCGTCAAGTCGAGTTGCGAGAGCATCATCTTGAGCAACGTGCCAGACATGTTGTTTTCGCCTTGGAGCGACGCCTCAATTTCGTCTGTCATCCCCGACAGGTCTATCTCGTAACGGCCCTGCAAGCCGTCCTTGCTGACGGCGTTTTGTCCGCCGCCGCATGCCGCCAAGATAATCATTGCCGCCAATGCAAATAATGTAAAGATTTTTTTCATAATATAACTATTTGATTAATTGTTTTTTGCAAAAGTAATGGTTGCCGTTGAAAAAACAAAATAAAAATATGAATATTTTTGTTGAAATTTTAGACGGTAATTACACACCCTTCTCAATATTCCACCACCAATTGATAGCCGTGAGGAGCATGACCACGACAATGAACCACCAACGCGGTTTGAACCGTGTGATACGGTCGAAACTATTGCTATTACGGCATAGATCTATCGACATCCATACCAAACCCACAATCATATAAAGCGCGACAAGCACCGCCAATGGATTCATCATCAGCGCATTGTAAAAATCCAAATGAAAAAAATATTTCAGCCCCCTCACCGTGCCGCACGCCGGACAAGGGTAGCCTGTTACATTATGAAATATGCAGATAGTGCGGTGCCCGGATGGATTGTTGTTGGGCGCATTACACAATACAAAATACGCCATCAGCACCACAATTACGAAAATACGCGCCCCGTACCGATACCTTAGCGGCGCGGTGCCCTCCGTCACCGAAATGAGCGCACGTAAAAATTCCTTTGCCTTCGACCACATAATACACACAAAAAAAGAACCTCGGATTTTGTGCAAAAACCGAGGCCTTTTGGTTGTCAAAAACGGTATTGGATACCCGTCTTATTCGCCTTCTTGAACAATGCAAAACAGCATTAGTTCTTCTTGAGGGGTGTGCCGTCAGCCATCGGGAGCTGGTCTACGAGCAACATGACCAAGTCAATAATTGTCCATATACCGCAACCACCGAGGGTAATGAGCATCAACCACCAGTTGCTGTAGCCCATCATATAGCGGTGAATTCCGAAAGAGCCTAAAAACCAGCAAATCAGAAGCATCATGATCTTTTGCTGCGGCTCCTTAGAGCCACCCTGAGGTACATTTTCTTCAGCCATAATTTGAATTTTTACTTGTTATTAATATGCTATTTAATTCGCGTCAAAATTAATAAACTTTTTTTAATTTTCAAAAAAATCTTGATACAAAAATTTCGCC
>JAEEGL015390940.1_pt1 | contig 12818 bp, 8 predicted proteins | sample 9134231 | NCBI WGS metagenome assembly JAEEGL01 (sample SAMN16246548, study PRJNA631951) | gut metagenome | biome: gut microbiome; feature: rumen; material: fiber-attached | host: Bos | place: Iran: Karaj | collected 2018-10
AATGTCATCTCGGGTAAGTGTGCATCTAATCTGGTGATCATTGACTTGTTCAAGTTTCATTAGGCCTACCTCCTCTCCTGACTTGTGAATACATAGATACTAAGTGAAAGTCTGTACTATGTCAATAGATATATCGTCATAAACGAGGAAAATGTGTCCAAATGTTCACAATCTTAAGAAAATCTTAAGAAATTTCGACGGTAAATCTTAAGAATTTCCTGCTAGAATAGTTTTTGTGAGATGCCTGACCCAATCCGGTAAGCCCGGAAGGGAGGCGAATATCAGGGAAAATACTAATGTTCTAACTTTCATTTTTCTTGCGATCAGGTCGTAAGATGTCTTACAGTTAGTTTCTATAAAAATTCCCCGGATTTATAACATCAAACAACAACTATCTATTAACACGTAGCAATTATTTATTTAGAAAAAAATGCGACTAAAAACATCTAGTATCTTTGTTAATTAGATTATACCATATTTGGTGCAGCATTAAGCGCAAAATGTGGGAGGGCTTGAGGGTTAGACATCGACCATATTAAAAAACGTCAACGAAGTGCGATATCACCGTAAAAACTTTGCAGGAATTTATCACATTTGAAAGCCTTTTGGCGGATGATATTGCATAAGTTCTATCAAATTAATTTTTTAGAAAGTGGTCCCCGCCATGCTTCTAAAATAAACTAAGGCTGATTTAATGACGTAAACTTAATATTATGGTATACTTGAGGGCGATTGTAAAGGAGCTAGAACATGAAAAAGAAAGTGATTCCGGCGATTATTATAATTGCCCTTATTTTTATCATCGGCGCTATTTACGCCGGCCAGTTATATCTTCAGAAGTTTTCCTACAGCACAGAGAAGGCTGATCTGGACGATTATTTCAAGGTAACATCGGATACGGATGTGGCAATTATCCACGGTAACAAGAGAATAGATGAGACGGCAAGGAATTTTGACGGCCGTATTTATTTTGAGTTTGCGCTGGTTCAGAGTCTTTTGAATGACAGATTCTACTATGGAATCGCAGACAATACTCTTCTCTACACACTTCCCGACAGGGTCATTACTGCGCCGATAGGTGGCAGCGCCTGGTCAGATTCTATGGGAGAGTCAGGGGATGAGGGCTATATCATAGCCAGAATCGATAACGACGGCGGAGAAGACAAGCTCTATGTTGCCCTTGACTATGTCAAGAAATACACTAACTTTGGATACGAGTTTTTTGACGACGGCTATCATATGCAGCTTACGACCAGCTGGGAGGATGAGACCGTTGCCACTATTAATAAGGATACACAGATCCGTCTTCGCGGCGGAGTTAAGAGCGAGGTCCTTGAGCAGGTCAAGAAGGGTGACACCGTAGTCATCCTTGAGGAGCTCGAGAACTGGAGCAAGGTTAAGAGCGAGAACTCTTTTATCGGGTATGTGGAGAACAAGAGGCTCTCAGATAAGACCACAAGAAGTCCGATACCTGTAACCGACTATGTTGAACCCGAGTACACCGGAGTTTCAAGGGATCACAAGATCAACCTTGGCTTCCATAATCTTGGAGGAGCAGGTGGAAACGATACTCTGGAGGATTATATCGCAGGCACCAAGAGCCTTAACGTTATTTCTCCCACCTGGTTCTATATTTCAGCCAATGACGGAACAGTAACCAGCATCGCTTCCAAGAGCTACGTTGACAGAGCACATAACAAGGGTCTTGAGGTCTGGGCTCTCTTTAATAACTTCAATGCTGGCAACAGCGTGTCAACATCAGAGGCGCTCTCTACTTCCGAGAACAGAGCAAGGATGATAAGCACTGTTGTAAATGAGTGCGCAGAGATCGGCGCAGACGGCGTTAATCTTGACTTTGAGACAATTGCTACCGAGGACGGACAGAACTACATTCAGTTTGTCAGAGAGATGTCAATTGCCTGCAGGGCTAAGGGCCTTGTTTTTTCCATTGATAACTATGTTCCCATGAATTTCAACGACCACTACAATCTCAAGGAGCAGGGCGTTGTTGCTGATTATATCATCATCATGGGCTACGATGAGCACTACGCAGGAAGCACTGAGGCAGGCTCAGTTGCATCCCTTAGCTATGTGGAGAACGGCATCATCAAGGCTCTTGAGAAGGCTCCTGCCTCCAAGATCATCAATGCTGTTCCTTTCTACACCAGAATCTGGCACACCGCTGACGGCAAGCTCTCCAGCGAGGCTGTGTCCATGAAGGTGGCAAAAGAGTACATTGCCAATCATAATATCCAGATGAGCTGGGATGAAGGCGCCGGTCAGAACTACGGCGAATTCACAGACGGCAAGGGACTTCACCAGATCTGGATGGAGGATGTGGATTCCATGACCCAGAAGCTTCAGTCAATGAAACATCATGAGATCGCCGGCATAGCCGAGTGGAGTCTTGGCATGGAGACTGCGGACATGTGGGATATCATCTCCGCTTATGTTAACGAGTAATAAGGAAGTAATGAATTGGATACGAAAGTAGTAGTAATAGAAGAAAATAATATAGATAACGAAGCGAAGGAGGCCCTTACCGAAGCCGGCAACATCATAAGAGACGGCGGCCTTGTGGCTTTTCCCACTGAGACTGTGTACGGTCTTGGGGGCGATGCCCTTAATCCTTCTTCGTCCAAGAAGATATATGCGGCCAAGGGAAGACCCTCGGACAACCCGCTTATCGTGCACATTCACAGATTTGAGGACCTTACGGCAATAGTTAAGGAGGTTCCGGAAGCGGCAAGGAAGCTGGCGGACGCCTTTTGGCCAGGCCCTCTTACCATGATCATGGAGAAAAAAGATAAGGTTCCCTATGAGACCACAGGCGGCCTTGATACAGTGGCAATCAGAATGCCCAATAATAAGATTGCTCTGGAGCTGATAGAGAAATCCGGCGGATACATCGCAGCTCCCAGCGCCAACACATCAGGAAGGCCGAGCCCTACTGTTGCAAGATACTGCGTTGAGGACCTCTCCGGCAAGATTGAGATGATCATCGACGGAGGGCAGGTGGGAATTGGCCTTGAGTCCACGATCGTGGATCTTACTTCTGAAGTCCCCATGATCTTAAGACCCGGCTATATCACAGCGGATATGTTAAAAGAGGTCCTTGGAGATATCTCCATCGACAGAACAATAATAGACAGCACATCAACCGAGAAGCCCAAGGCTCCCGGCATGAAATACAGACATTACGCCCCCAAGGGTTCACTTATGATAGTTGAGGGAGCCCAGGACAAGGTTGTTTCTTATATTAACGAAGAGGCAAGGAAAGCTCAGGCAGAAGGTAAGCGCGTTGGCGTTATCGGAACCGACGTAACCAAGGCACTCTACAGCGCAGACGTTGTTAAAAGTGTCGGTAACCGCGAGGATGAGAGCACTATAGCCCACGAGCTCTTCAAGGTCCTCAGAGAATTTGATGATGAGAATGTTGATGTTATGTTCTCAGAGTCCTTTGATGACAGCGGAATAGGACAGGCCATCATGAACCGCCTTCTCAAGGCAGCAGGCCATCAGATCACTAAAGTGTGATCTTTGTAACGTATATCATTAATGTATTAAAACCATTATAATAATATAGGAAAAGAGGAAAAACAGTATGATAGCTTTAGGTAGTGATCACGGAGGATTTGAGCTCAAGGAGACCATCAAAAAGCACCTTGAGGAAAGAGGAATAGAGTACAAGGATTTTGGAACCTACAGTCTTGATTCCTGCGATTATCCGGATTTTGGTAAGGCAGCAGCAGAGGCGGTTGCAAGCGGCGAATGCGAGAAGGGAATCGTTATCTGCACCACAGGAATCGGCATTTCAATTGTAGCCAACAAGGTTAAAGGCGTAAGATGCGCTCTCTGCTCAGAGACCACATCAGCCCGCCTCACAAGAGAGCACAACGACGCCAACGTCCTCGCCCTCGGCGGCGGCATGACAGGCCCGCTCCTTGCTCTCGAGATCGTGGACACCTTCCTCGACACCCCCTTCTCAGGCCTCGAGAAACACGCCCGCAGAATTTCTAAGATCTCCGGCATGGAGGACTAATTCCGGGAAACCTTCAGATATCCGTTTCTTAAGAAATACATAACCGGGAAGCACAAATATATCAGTCACTAAAGGAAAAATAACCGGGAAACTCTCAGATACTCGTTTCTTAAGAAGAACAGACCGGTAAACACGAACATATAAGTTACTAAAGGTAAAACACAACCGGGAAGTACCCAGATTGCAGTTCCTAAGAAATGGAACATACTCGGATCACCACATCCGATAAACGTAATTAATCCATAGACAGGAATCGAAGGGCATGGATATGAAAATCTATTGCGATTTTGATGCTGTGTAGGCGAGACCTATGAAATACGAGTGCCTTATGCACGACTATTTCATGCCCAGGGCTCACCGAAGCGTTTAGCATCATGAGCAATATATTTTTATATCCGGGACAATCGATTCCGTCATATCATCAATACACAAACGGGAGGAACACAGTATGTCAAAAGTAGTTATTATGGATCATCCTCTGATCCAGCACAAGATTGGAATGATCAGGAGAACCGACACAGGAACCAAGGATTTCAGACAGACCATAAGCGAGATCGCAATGCTCATTTGCTACGAGGCCACCAGAGACCTTCAGCTCAAGGACGTTGAGATCGAGACCCCTATCTGCAAGACCACAGTAAAACAGCTCAAGGGAAGAAAGCTCTGCGTAGTACCCATTCTTCGTGCAGGTCTTGGCATGGTAGACGGAATGCTGGCACTTATACCTGCAGCTAAGGTTGGTCACATCGGACTTTACAGAGATCCCGAGACACTTAAGCCTGTTGAGTACTATTGCAAGATGCCTGCAGACGTAGCAGACAGAGAGATTTTTGTAGTGGATCCCATGCTTGCAACAGGCGGATCCTCAGTTGCAGCTATTCAGATGCTCAAGGACAGAGGCTGCAAGAACATTCACTTCATGTGCATCATCGCAGCTCCTGAAGGACTGGAAGCAATGAAGAACGCACATCCTGATGTAGATATCTACGTAGGATCACTTGACGAGAGACTTAACGAGCACGGTTACATCGTACCCGGACTTGGAGACGCCGGAGATAGGATCTTCGGAACCAAGTAATTGCAACAAACAGATTGGAGGGGGAAATGAAGCGAGAGGACTATATCAGCTGGGATGAATACTTCATGGGCGTAGCCAAGCTGGCCGCCATGCGCAGCAAGGATCCCAACACACAGGTTGGAAGCTGCATAGTAAGTGAGGACAACAACATTCTGTCCATGGGTTACAACGGTTTTCCCAAGGGGTGCTCCGATGAGGATTTTCCCTGGGAGAGGGACGGAGAGGATGAGCTGTCCACCAAATATCCTTTCGTTACCCACAGCGAGCTCAACGCTATATTAAACTACAGAGGCGGAAGCCTCGTGGGGGCCAAGATCTACGTATCTCTTTTCCCCTGCAATGAATGTGCCAAGGCCATAATTCAGGCCGGCATCAAGACCGTTGTTTTTGACAGTGACAAATACAGTACTTCCGCATCAACCAGAGCTTCCAAGAAGATGTTCGATGCAGCGGGAGTCAGATATTATCAGTATCAGCGAAGCGGCAGAAGCATCAAGATTACCATTTAACGACATGACTAACGGGCATTGGGATAAAAAAACTAAATATACTGGTGCAGGGAAAGGCTTAATGGCCTTTCTTTGTGCTATATGCATAGCTTTCGTATCCATCCCTATAGCTTCCAAGGCTACCGAGTCCACCAAGGAAAAGCTGGAGAAGGCCAAAGAGGCCAAGAAGGAATCCCAGAATCAGCTTGAGGGCACCAAGGATGATATCGCCGAGATGAATGAGGAGAAATCCTCGCTTCAGGGGCAGCTCAATTCCCTTAACACTCAGCTCAGCGAAGTCAGCTCCAACCTTGAGGAGATCGAGGAGCAGATAGAGAACAAAGAGAACGAGATTGAGAATACTCAGGCAGAGCTGGAGGTCGCAAGACAGACCGAGGCCAATCAGTATGCTTCCATGAAAAAGAGAGTACAGTTCATATATGAGAAGCAGAATTTCGTTCTTATCGATATGCTCACCGGTTCATCGAGTTTTGCAGACTTCCTCAACCAGAATAACTACGTGGAGCAGCTCTCAGCCTACGACAGGAAGATGTTCAGGCAATACATCGAGACCAGGAAGGCCATCGAGGAGAAAGAGGCAACTCTTGAAGAGGAGATGGTTGCCCTTGAAGATTATCAGATGAAGCAGAAGGCGGAACAGAGCAGGGTTTCAGGCCTGGTGACCCAGACCTCCGGCAGTATCAAGCAGTACGCCAACGACATCTCTGACGCTGAGGCCAGAGCAGAAGCGCTGGAAGCTCAGATCAAGGAGCAGGAAAAAGATATCAAGACTCTGGAAGCCAAGCTGGCGGAGGAGCAGAGACTATCCAAGCTTGCCAGAAATTCCACCTGGCGAAGCATCTCTGAGGTTACCTTTGCAGAGGGCGACAGATATCTTCTGGCCAATCTTATCTACTGTGAGGCAGGATCCGAACCCTATGAGGGCAAGGTTGCGGTTGGCGCTGTTGTTATAAACAGAGTGCTGTCTTCGGTTTATCCGGATACGGTGGTGGGAGTTATCTATCAGGGAAAGCAATTTTCGCCTGTAGCCAGCGGAAGACTGGCCCTGGCTCTTGCAGAGGGCAGAGCGAATGCAGCCTGTTATCAGGCCGCGGATGAAGCCATGAAGGGCTATTCGAACGTAGGAACCTGCGTTTATTTCAGAACGCCGGTGCCGGGACTTAGCGGAACCACCATCGGCGGACATGTTTTTTACTAGTATTATTTCAGTATATGTATTTCTCTATCGGGGCGATGAGTTCATCAATGCCCTTGGAGTAAATTTCATCAAGGAGCTTGCTCAGTGACAGCAGGCTCTTTTTAAGAAGAGCTTCATCGATAAGCCTTTTTTCAAAGGCCTCGGAGAGTTCGTCCAGATCCACGACCTTGATACGGCCGTCGGGGAAGATGATAACGTCGGCGAGAAGGTCAACCATTATGAGTTTGTTCTCTTCGGGGATGTGCTCATAGGTAAGAATATCGCAGTACCAGCACTTAAGGGAACCATCCTCTCTGAGGAACTTGCTGATGCGAAAGCCTCTGTTTAAATAACAGCAGGAATAACCACAGAACAGGTCATCACATCTTTCGTGGAGGAATTTCCATTTGGTGACGAGGATATCCTCGTTGTATTCAAGGATGATATCGTCCTTTAGCAGATTGCATTCATTTGGGATAAAGCGTTTGCGGTACAAGATCGGTTTGTTCATGGCTGTACCCTCTTTCGTCCATAAGAAGAATGGAAATATCTGAAATTGTGTTATGAAAATATTACTATTATTGAAATTGAAAGTCAATTATGCGTGATAATACAAAGAAAATTACGATAATAAAAATCATATATGCCATTGTGCTGTTTACGGTGTCCCTTTTTGTGATAGGGAGCCTGTCCCATGACGATAATGCGGACATGACAGCACAGATGTCCAAGGCAACCCTTCCTGTTGTGAATCTCCTTAGCGGTGACAGGGAGATCAACCCGCTTCACGGCTACACAGGTGAAATGGATGTGAGCCATATGAGGGGGACTGTTTTCCCGGTGGGCTCCGACAGACAGATAAGATTCAGGATCAATACCTATGGCGGCAATGTCATGAATCTTAAGTTCGAGGTCAGGACCATAGATGGCAAGAGCCTTGTGGAGAGCACTCCCATTGTTGATTACAGCGAGAATGCCCAGACCATAAACGGGAGCCTGCAGATCAAGGATCTGATAACCGCCGGCAACGAGTACATGCTGGTTTTTGTCATGGATACCGGTGTGGGTGAAGCCAGATACTATTCCAGAATTGTCTGGACTGAGGACAGCAGATACAACATCGATGAGGAGCTGGACTTTGTCACAGGCTTCAGCGAAGCAACTTTTAATAAGACTGAGGCAAAAGAGTACACGAAATACCTTGAGTCCAACTCAGAGGGTGACAATACCACTTTTAGCAAGGTAAATATCCACAGCAGTTTTAATCAGGTAACCTGGGGTGAACTTAACATCACCAAGCATACAGAGCCTGAAATATATGTAACGGATATCCATTCCCAGACGGGATCCTACAAGCTCTGCTACAGAGTTACAGTAAGAGACGGCAATGTGAGCAGGCTCTACAACGTGGAGGAGGCCTTCAGAGTTCGTCACACCTCAGACAGGATGTATTTGCTCAACTATGAGAGAACCATGAACTACATCTTTGATGCGGGTTCATATTCAATAAGCAGTAACAGCATTGGTCTTAGCATTTCAGACCCGGGACTGCAGCTGGTGGAGAACGGTGGAGGAACGGCGTTTGCCTTTGTCAGCGAGAACAGACTTTTTATGTTCAACAATTCAGAGAGCAGGCTGGCTTACCTCTTCGGCTTCTATGACACAGATAACAACGACATCAGAACCAGGTGGAACAACAATACCATCAAGATCCTGAAGGTGGATGAGGCCGGCAATGTCAAATTCGCAGTGGCAGGTTACATGGCCAGAGGAATTCACGAAGGCCAGGTGGGAATTGCCGTATATGACTACAATGCTTCCATAAATGCGGTGGAGGAGCAGGTTTTTGCCCCCAGCAGTCAGTCTCCGGAGGTACTGGTATCTTTTGTCGATACCCTTGCATACCTTGGAAACGGCGATGTTTTCTATGTGATGCTTGAGCAGAATATTTATGCTATTGACCTTATCGGCAGAACCGCAGGCACCGTTGCTACGGATATCGGAAGCGGAGATTACAAGATATCGGAATCCGAGAGGACAATTGCCTGGCAGACCAAGGATCTGACCAGCTTCAAGATGATGAACCTCAACACAAGAGGCCAGAGCGAGATCCAGGCTGATGACGGAGACTATATTGTGGTTCTTGGATTCATGGGAGAAGACCTTGTTTACGGCCTTGTACACTCTGAGGACGTTCACAAGGACAAAATGGGCAATCCGATTTATCCCATGTATGCCATTAAGATTCAGGACAGCGACGGGAATCTCCTTGAGAACTATCATCCTGAGGGAGTATACGTCACTTCCGTTGAGATTACTGACAATCAGATCAGACTCTCCAGAGTTGAGAAGGACGATAACGGCGAGTACGTCAGCACTTACGACGATCAGATTATGAGTACCCTCAAGGCTGAGGACGGCAGCAACTCAGTGAATCAGGTATCAGTTGATGTTTTTGAAAAAATTGTTCAGATAAATGTAAGAAATGAGATCAAGCTTAAGTCTCTTCGTGTACTTACACCTAATCAGACTCTATTTGAGGGAACGAGAGATGTGGAGCTGGATATAGACAGAGACAGACAGGAGCAGCCTTTTTACTATGTCTACGGACTCTTTGGAATAGAGGGAATCTACACGGATCCTTCTGAGGCGGTAAAAAGGGCAAATGAAGCTGCCGGAACTGTAACCGGCGACAATAACGGATATGTCTGGGTTAAGGGCAATCTTCTTCGCTCCAACCAGATCATGGCTATAACGAGAAATGCCGAGAGCTATGAGAATATGATGGCTACACCGCCAACGGTTGTCTGCCTTGATCTCATCCTTCAGTTTGAGGGAATTAACAGAAATGTGGATGCTATGCTGGATGCGGGCTCTTCTGTCACGGATATCCTAAGGGAATCACTTCCTGAGACAACGGTATTGGATCTTGACGGATGTCCCATGTCGGCAATGCTGTACTATGTTAATCAGGATCTGCCGGTTATGGCTATGCTCAACGATGGCACGGCGGTTCTGATCATCGGATTTAACGATCTTAACACTGTTCTTATGAATCCTTTGACGGGACAGGTGTACAAATACGGAATGAATGATTCGGACAAGCTTTTTAATGAAAACGGCAATCATTTTGTGACATACATAAGGAACAGTCGATGATTTTTGTTTCCATTTTGCGGAGGGTTACAACATGAAGAATTTTACTTTTGATATGGTGAAGGATCCTGAGATTTTCAAGGATAATGTGCTTCCTCAGACAGCCGATTTTGTGGCTTATCAGAACGAGGAAGAGATTGAGGGAAGGGCTTCTTCACTCAGGCTGTCACTTAACGGACTGTGGAAGTTCCATTATGCCAGGAATTACAGAGCGGTTATTCCGGGCTTTGAAAAAGAGGATTATGACTGCAGTTATTTTGATGATATAAGAGTTCCTGCCCATATTCAGATGGAAGGGTATGATATTCCCGCTTACATCAATATCCAGTATCCCTGGGATGGACACGAGGATATCGAGCTGGGACAGGTGCCGGAGAAGTTCAATCCGGTGGGCAGCTATGTGAAGTATTTTAACCTTCCCGCAGATTGGGAGGGGCAGCAGGTTCACATTGTTTTTGACGGCGTTGAGAGCGGATATGCTCTGTGGCTTAACGGACAGTATGTGGGCTACAGCGAGGATACTTTTACTCCTTCAGAGTTTGATCTTACAGGTTTGCTAAGGAGCGGCGTCAACAAGCTGGCGGTGCAGGTGTTTAAATGGACCAGCGGCAGCTGGTTTGAGGACCAGGATTTCTTTAGATTTTCAGGTATCTACAGAAATGTATATCTGAAGCTCGTGCCTGCCACACATCTTGAGGACTTCAAGGTTCGTACTCTTTTAAATGACGATTTTACCAAGGCTGAGCTGGAGGTTACTCTTAGGACAACGGGATCCGGCTCTGTTGATTATATTCTTTACCGCAATAATCATCCCATGATTAAGGGAAGTGCAGAGCTTGCCGGAAACGGCGGTGATGGCCTGGGTGTATCCCTTAATGTTGTAAGGGAAGAGGTGCTGCAGCCCCAGCTCTGGAGTGCTGAGGATCCGCAGCTCTATCAGCTTCTTTTGAAGGTTAAGGATTCTGAGGGAGAGGTTCTGGAGGTTGTCAGACAGAATGTGGGCTTCAGGAAGTTCGAGATGAAGGACGGACTGATGCTTCTTAACGGCAAGCGCATTGTGTTCAAGGGTGTCAACAGACACGAATTCTCCTGTGAGACCGGAAGAGTTGTTTCTAATGAGGAGACCCTTCTTGATATCATTACCATGAAGAAGAACAATATCAATGCTATCAGAACCAGCCATTATCAGAATTCAGCTTATATATACGAACTCTGCGATATCTACGGTCTGTACATGATCGCCGAGAACAATATGGAGACCCACGGAACCTGGTCCTTGTACGGAGATGAGGGTGCCCACGGCAAGCGCCTTCCGGGCAGCAGAGAGAACTGCATGGAGCATCTTCTGGACAGGATCAATTCCACCTATCAGCTGGATAAGAACCATCCGTCAGTGCTGATCTGGTCCATCGGTAATGAGTCCCATGGCGGCAAAGTGCCCTATGAGATGAGTCAGCTCTTTAGAAAGCTCGATCCCGACAGACTGGTTCACTACGAGGGAATCTGTCACGACAGAACCTATAACGATACCAGCGATATGGAAAGTCAGATGTATCCTTCGGTTGCCAGCATTGAGAAGTTCCTTAAGGAGCATGATGACAAGCCTTTTATCTGCTGTGAGTACACCCATGCAATGGCCAACTCCTGCGGAGGCATGTTCAAATACACGGATCTGGCTGAGAGAGAGCCAAGATACCAGGGCGGATTTATCTGGGATTATGTGGACCAGTCAATTCGTGAGAAGAACCGCTTCGGAGAGGATTATCAGGCCTACGGCGGAGACCACGGCGAGAGACCCTGTGATTATAATTTCAGCGGCAACGGTATAGTTGACGGTGAGAGAAGACCCTATGCGAAGATGCAGGAGGTTAAGTATAGCTACCAGAACATCCGCGTATATGTGGAGAGCGACAAGGTTAAGGTCGTTAACAATTCTCTTTTTACCAATACCGGTGAATTCGATTGCTTCGTAACATTATACAAGGACGGAGTTAAGCTCCTTGAGAAGCACATGGCTACTTCGGTAGAGCCACTTAGTGAGGGCGAGTATGAGCTGCCCGATGCCATTATCGAGAAGATGGCAGTGGTGGGCTTTGGGCCTTTTGATGAAAATGGACCTTTCCCTCTTGATGAGTATGTGATAAATGTGTCCTTCAGGTTAAGGGATGATACTTTGTGGGCTCAGAGGGGCCATGAAGTTGCCTTCGGTGAGGGTGTGTTCAGGAAGTCAGCATCCACCTTTGTGACCTGTGCACCGGTTAAGTTTACTCAGGGACTATATAACTACGGAGTTAAGGGCAATCATTTCGAAGTGCTCTTTAACAGAGATCAGGGAAATATTACTTCCTACAGATATGCAGGAAGAGAATTGATAAAAGAGATGCCCAAGGCAAACTTCTGGAGAGCTCCCGTTGATAACGACAACGGAAACAGAATGCCTCAGCGCTACGCCCAGTGGAAGCTGGCAAGCTCCTATGCCATCGCAGCTCCCATTGTGGAGGAGAGCACAGGCTATGCCAACGGCACAGAGGACCAGGGCAAGTATCCTATTGTGGATGTTAAGGACAACAGTGTGAGCCTGACCTTCAAGCACTATCTTCCTACAGTTCCGGCTGCTTCGGTGCTTCTGACCTACACGGTTACAGGGGACGGAAGAGTCTGGATAAAAGAGGAATACGAGGGCGACAAGGGACTTAGCCCCATGCCTGAATTTGGTATGCTCTTTAAATTCGATGCTGATTTTGACCGCGCTGTGTACTACGGCAACGGCCCTGAGGAGAACTACTGCGACAGAAACCGCGGAGCTAAGCTGGGAATCTATGAGCGCAAGGTTGAGGACATGATGGAGCACTATCT
>JAEEGL015722247.1_pt1 | contig 12818 bp, 10 predicted proteins | sample 9134231 | NCBI WGS metagenome assembly JAEEGL01 (sample SAMN16246548, study PRJNA631951) | gut metagenome | biome: gut microbiome; feature: rumen; material: fiber-attached | host: Bos | place: Iran: Karaj | collected 2018-10
ACGCGGATGTCGTCGCTGATGGTCAGCAGCAGTTTGCGGAAGTTCTCCGCCTGCTCGGATGCTTGGTCGCCGAACACGCCGCCGCTGATCTTCGTCAGTCCGCCTACTATCTGGGCGATCTTGTCGCCGAACAGTCCGCGGATGTCCTCTACCGTATAGTCCGTGTCTTCGACTACGTCGTGCAGCAGCGCCGAACAGATACTCGTGCTTCCCAGACCGATCTCTTTCACGCAGATACGCGCGACGGCCAGGGGGTGCATGATATACGGTTCGCCGCTCAGGCGACGCACACCGTAGTGCGCGCGATGCGCAAAATTAAACGCATGCGTGATCAGCTCCACCTTCTGGCGGTGCGGTGTGTGCGCATAGTCGTCCAACAGCGCTTCAAACTCGCGTTGAATCATCTGCTCTTCGGCCTGTGTAAACTCACTTTTCTGCATACGTACCCAAAATACCGTGCAAAGATACGACAAATATTTCACATACGCAATAGCGCGCGTACTTTTTCCATGAAAAAGTGTGTTTTTTGTAGAAAAATGCTAAAAATCAAAAAACCAAATTCTAAAATTTCAAATAATTTTAGTACCTTTGCAGCCGGTTTAGTTTAATTTGCATTATTATGCGCAAAACGCTGACGATCATATTGGTCCTTTTATGCACGCTGTCGATGATGGCGGCGAAAGGCTATACCGTGGTGCTCGATGCCGGTCACGGCGGAAAGGACCCGGGTGCGGTAGGTAAGTTCTCGCAAGAGAAAGACCTCAACCTGTCGCTCGTGCTCAAAGTGGGCGAACTGCTCAAGGCGCAGTACCCCGATCTGAACATCGTCTATACCCGCTCGACGGATGTGTTCATTCCGCTGCAGACCCGCGCCGACATCGCGAACAAGAACAATGCCGACCTGTTTATCTCCATCCATACCAACGCTTCGGAGAACAAGAACTCCAAGGGCGTGGAGACCTTCATCCTCGGAACGGAGAAGGCGGAGAAGAACCTCGACGTAGCGATGCGCGAGAATGCCGTGATGAAACTAGAGTCGGACTATAAGACGACCTATCAGGGTTTTGACCCAAACTCCATCGACTCGTATATCATGTTCGAGTTGATGCAGAATAACTTCATGGACCAGTCGCTGCAGTTCGCGACGCAGGTGCAGAAACATTTTGTCGGCCACCTCAACCGCTCCGACCGCGGGGTACAACAGGCTTCGTTCTGGGTGCTGCTCAAGACCGCCTGCCCGGCTATCCTCTTCGAGATGGGCTTCATATCCAACGCCGAAGAGGAGAAATACCTGAATGCCGACTCGACGATGGATAACATGGCTACCGCCCTCGTCAACGCCTTCGCGGCTTACACGCACCGGCAGGAAGTGAAACGAGTGGAGAAACCTAAGGTTTCTAATGAGGATCCGGCAAAGCCGGATACGCTGATTACTCAGAATACTCCGAATACTCCGACCTCTCCGCAGACCTACTACGCCCTGCAGGTGAGTGCGTCGCGCGCACCGCTCGACGCGTCCGATCCGCAGTTAAAAGGTATCGTATGCGAGAGCAGGAAGGTCGGCGACTGGTATAAATACTACGCCATCATCGATACCGACCGCGAGAAGGTGGTGGCAAAACAAAACGAACTCAAACAACTCTTCCCGGATTGTTGGATTACTAAATGGACTGAGTGAATTAGTGAATTAGTGAATTAGCGATATGAAGTATGCACGTGAAATAAAGGTGGGTATTTTGGCCACCGTATGTCTTTTCCTTTTGTTTTTTGGTTTTAACTTCCTCAAGGGCGTGAACATCTTCTCGCCTACGAACGGCTACCACGGTACGTTCAGCCACCTGCACGGTTTGGAGGAACAGGCGGCGGTGTACATCCGCGGTCATAAGGTGGGCCAGGTGGACCGCCTGCACTATGACTTCACCCGCGACAGCGCCTTTCTCGTTGATATCTCTATCCGCAAGGATATCGCTCTGCCGCAAGGCACGAAGATGGCGCTGATCTCCGACGGTATGCTCGGAGGCATGGCGATCGAGTTGCAGTTCCCGGACCAATCATCAATCACCAATGACCAATCACCAATCGCTAAAGGTTCATTCCTGCCGACGACCTATGTGTCGGGACTGATAGAGAGCCTGCAAGGCGAGCTCTTGGCGCATGTGGACGAAGCGGTGCAGGAAGTGGACTCCCTCGTAGCGGCGCTGCGTACGCAGGTGGAAGGCGAGCATATCAAGCGCTCGCTGGAGAACGTCGATCGTATCTCCGGTGACCTGACCTCCGTCTCGGCGAACCTCAAGCATATGATGAAGACCCAAGTGCCGACTATCGTCAACAATGCCGACACGGCGATCGCGAACCTCAATGTCATCGTGGCGGACATCAAGCAGGCGGACCTGAAGGCCACCGTAGCGCGCGTCGATAAGACGGTGGAGAACGTCAACGGCCTTGTGAGCGACGTGCGCTCGCAAGATGGTACTATCGGACAGTTGATCTACAACAAATCGCTCTATAACCACATCGACGCTACCGTCATTTCGGCGGACAGTTTGCTCACCGATCTGAAGGCGCATCCGAAGCGGTATGTCCACTTCTCGATATTCGGAAAAAAAGATAAATAACTCGTTCCACACGAGAGAAATAAGACATTTTCTTATTTGTAGATTTTCTAAATAGCAAAAAAAATGCACTTTTACGCAACGCCCTGAAAAATACGGCGTTGCGTAAGTTTTTAACAAAAAAATGCATTTTCCTCTTGCAAAAATGCAACTTGCTGTAAATCAATAAGTTACATGTTAATAACTATAGCTAAGTTGCTGATAATCAGAATGTTAGGTCTAAGTGCCTGAAAATGCGTAACTTACGTGAATTAGCAATTTTGGTCGAAAAGGCAAAATTTGGTCAATTCAAAAAAATGTAGTACCTTTGCACTCGCTTTTGACAAAAAATGACACCTACGATTCAACAACAATGGGCTCAGTGCCAGACCATTTTGGCTGACAACTTGACATCGACTGCGTACCAGACTTGGTTCGCTCCCATTGTGCCCTTACGTTACGCGGAGGGTACGTTGGTGTTGCAGGTCAAATCGCAATTCGTGGCGGAGTACATCGAGGAGAACTACATTCCTTTATTATCGGCCGCGATTATACGTGTGTTCGGGCAAGGCACGCGCCTGGAATACCGCGTGTTAGTGGATTCCACTTCCGGAGCGGGTACTACCTTACCTTCTGCCGGTTCGCCCTTCAACGCACGTCCGATTCAGCAGCCGGCGCAGAGCAATAACGATCTGCCTTCGTTAAACGAGCTTTATACCTTTGACTCGTTCGTCGCCGGCGCACCGAATAAGTTAGCCCGCACAGCTGGTTTGGCCATCGCCAAGCAGCCGGGTTATACCGCTTTCAACCCGCTGTTCATCTACGGAGGCAGCGGAGTAGGTAAGACCCATCTTGCTTGTGCGATTGGTCACCAGGTGCAGGCGCTGTTCCCGCAAGCACGTGTGCTCTACGTGAGTGCGAATACGTTCAAGCTGCAGTACCAAGATGCGCGGAAGGACAATCGTATCCCGGATTACCTCAATTTCTATCAGTCGGTGGATGTTCTCATCGTAGATGACATCCAGTATTTCGCCGGTTTGAAGGGAACCCAGGATACGTTCTTCCACATCTTCAACTACCTGCAGCAGAGCCGCAAACAACTCATCCTCACGTCCGACAGACCTCCTATCGAGTTAAAGGATATCGAGGAGCGCCTGCTGACCCGTTTCAAATGGGGTCTGGCAGCGGAGATCTCGCGTCCGGATTTCCAGTTGCGCCGGGATATCTTGCTGTCGAAGATGCGTCGCGACGGCATCACGCTGAGTGACGAGATTGTAGATTTCATTGCGCAGAGTGTGCAAGACTCGGTGCGTGACCTCGAGGGTATTCTCGCGTCCCTGCTGGCGCACTCTACCTTGACGGACAAAGAGATCGACTTGGCGTTGACGGAGCAAGTAGTGAGTCATATCGTAGCCGTTCATCCGCACCGCACGACGGTGGATGACGTGCTGGAAGAGGTCTCGAAGCACTATAACGTCTCGCAGAAAGCGATCACCTCGTCGAACCGCTCGAAGGAGATCAGTCAGGCGCGTCACGTCACGGCTTACCTGTGCAAGAAACTCACGCAGAGTTCGTTGACTGAGATCGGTTTCCGTCTGGGACGCCGCACGCACGCCACGATCCTGCACTCTGTCTCGTATGTGAATGCGATGCTGGAGGAAGATCCGGTACTGCGACAACATATCGCACAACTGCAGTCCGCGTTACATCATTAACATGCTCTATTTCCGCGTAGCCGAACATATTTTTGGTATCGACACGACGCGCGACATCCTCGCGTGGTGTCCGAACTACGCGCCCTTTCTAACCTCTAACCCCCTAACCTCTAACCTCTTGTTCTCTCTTCGTCTCAACGAAGGAGAACTGCCTTCTTCTGAAGGCTGGGAGAATATCTATACGGACCGGTCGGACGACGACATGCCGCGCATCGAGATGTACCGTCGTGAGGAGGAGTGGTTGTTCCGCTTCTCGCAGAGCAGAGACGGCGAGGTGATCGGTGCGTTCCGCTGCGACGCGAACATGCAGCAGGCGGTTTTCTACGGCGAGCCGACGCGTTTCGCGATCGACAACACGCTGATGCTGCTTTATGCCTTTGCTACGGCGGCGCATAGCACCTTGCTTTTCCACTCGGCGGTGATCGTTCGCGAAGGCAAGGGATATATGTTCCTCGGCAAGTCTGGAACGGGCAAGAGCACGCATGCGGAGCAGTGGCTGAAAGCCTTTGCGGATGCCGAGCGGCTGAATGACGATAATCCTATCGTGCGGGTGCATGAGGACGGAAGAGTGGTCGTATACGGTTCGCCCTGGAGCGGTAAGACGCCGTGTTATAAGAACGACCAAGCGCAGGTGATGGCCCTTGTGCAGTTGGCGCAAGCGCCTGAGAACGCCATTCGCCTCTTGCGGCCGACGCAAGCTTATCCGTATATCCTCTCGTCGGTGAGCGGACTGAAGATTCTGCCGCAGATGATGGACCAACTCTATGAGACCATCGCCGCGCTGCTGGAGTCCACACCCGTCTATTTCCTCGATTGTTTACCGAACACCGACGCGGCGGAAGTATGTTATTCGCATTTACCACATTAGGTTGCAAACTCAATTTCGCGGAGAGCAGTGCCTTGGGTAAGGCACTCATTGCGCGTGGTCATACGCGGGCTCAGCGCGGCGAGCAGGCGGATATCTGCATCATCAACACCTGTTCGGTGACCGACGCGGCGGACCATAAGGATCGCCAGATGATTCATCGTATCCGGCGCCAGAACCCCAATGCCATCCTCATCATCACGGGCTGCTACGCTCAACTGCAGCCGGGCGAGATCGCGCATATCGAAGGCGTGGACTATGTCCTCGGCCAGGAAGAGAAATTCCACCTCGACGAGTTCGTAGAGAGGTTGGAATCCCAAATCTCCAATCTCCAATCTCCAATCTCCAATATCTCGATTTCTCCCATCCGCGAAGTCGATGACTTCCATTTTGCTTATAGCAAAGACGACCGCACGCGGTGCTTCCTGAAGGTCCAGGACGGTTGTAACTATTTCTGCTCCTATTGTACCATCCCTCTGGCGCGCGGCAAGAGCCGCAACCCGTCCATCGCGTCGCTCGTCAAGCAGGCGCAGGAAGCCATCGAAGGCGGCGCGAAGGAGCTCATCCTCTCCGGCGTCAACATCGGCGATTTCGGCCGCTCTACCGGCGAGACCTTTATCGACCTCCTGCGGGCGCTGGATCAATTACCAATTACCAATCACCAATCACCAATTGCGGATTATCGCATCCGCATATCGAGTTGCGAACCGAACCTGCTGAGCGATGAGATCATCGATTTCGTGGCGCATAGTCGTCATTTTGCGCCGCACTTCCACATTCCGCTGCAGAGCGGCAGTAATACGGTGCTCAAGATTATGGGCCGCCGCTACACCCGCGAACTGTTTGCCGAGCGCGTAGCGCATATCAAATCCGTCATGCCGAATGCCTTCATCGGCGTGGACTGCATGGTCGGTGTGCGCGGCGAGACGGCAGAGTGCTGGCGCGAGTACGTGGACTTCATCGAATCGCTGCCGGTGAGTCAACTGCATGTGTTCACTTATTCGGAGCGCGCCAACACGCGCATGCTCGAGATGGATCTGGAGATCGTGCCGCAACGCGAGCGCGAGCGCCGGAGCAAAGAACTGCACGCCATCTCCGCGCGTAAGACTGAAGCGTTTTATGCGGAGCATAAGGGCGAAACGGCTACGGTGCTCTGGGAGTCCGCGAAGAAAGACGGCCTGATGTTCGGCTTCACCGAGAACTACATCAAACTCTCCCGTCCGTACGACAAATCCCGCGTCAACACCTTCGAACAAGTCACGATTTAAGGCCTACAGAGCAAAAAATCACAAGAAATAATGGCATACGCTTGCGTATGTCATTTTTTTGTAGTAATTTTGTGCCCGATTTTAAAATGTCGTATTATGGCTTTGAAGGAAAATATACAATCTTTGCTTGCGCAGGTGGGCGAGTTGAAGGCAAATAACGCCGAGGAGTTGGAGGCGCTGCGTATCAAGTACCTCAGTAAAAAAGGCGAGATCACGGCGCTGTTTAACGAGTTCCGTAACGTGCCGAACGATCAGAAGCGTGAGTTGGGTCAGTTGCTCAACCAGTTGCGTCAAGAGACGGAGGCTCGCATCAACGAGCTCCGCGAGCAGTTCGAAGAGAAAGCGGCGGAGGCGGATAAGTTAGACCTCACCCGCACGCCGGATCCTATCGCGCTTGGTACGCGTCATCCGCTGTCCTTGGTGCGCGAAGAGATCGAAGATATCTTCTCCCGCATCGGCTTCACCATCGCGCAAGGACCGGAGGTCGAGGACGACAAGCACGTATACGGCATGCTTAACTTCGCCCCGGAGCACCCGGCGCGCGATATGCAGGACACCTTCTTCATCGAGAAAGAAGTTGGCGTTCAGAAACCGACCGACGTGCTGCTGCGCTCGCATACGAGTTCCGTTCAGACCCGCGTGATGACCAGCCAGAAGCCGCCGATTCGCGTGCTCTGCCCGGGGCGCGTGTACCGCAACGAGGCTATCTCGGCCCGCGCGCACTGTTTCTTCCACCAGGTAGAAGGACTCTATATCGACAAGAATGTTTCGTTCGCCGATCTGCGCGAGGCCTTATTATACTTCAATAAAGAGATGTTCGGTCCGGAGACGAAGATCCGTCTGCGTCCGAGTTATTTCCCGTTCACGGAGCCGAGCGCCGAGATGGACATCAGTTGTAATATCTGCGGCGGCGTAGGTTGCTCGTTCTGTAAGGGTACCGGTTGGGTGGAGATTCTGGGCTGCGGCATGGTGGACCCGAACGTGCTGGAGGCCTGCGGTATCGATAGCAAGGAATACAGCGGTTTTGCGTTCGGCATGGGTGTCGAGCGTATCACGAACCTCAAGTACCGCGTGAAGGACCTACGTCTGTTCTCGGAGAACGATGTGCGCTTCCTTCGTCAGTTCGAGAGTTGTTAATCTTTTCTCATGCGCAAGAGCCTGTCGATAGTGCTGACGGCCTTGGTGCTGGTGGGGTGTGCGAACCGCGGTGTAGGACCGCAGGGAGGACCGAAAGACTCTATCCCGCCTACGGCTGTCAAGTCGGTGCCGGAGAACGGCACCGTGAACTTCACGGGCAAGCGTATCGAGATCACTTTCAATGAGTATATCCAATTGGATAACATCAGCGCGAACCTGCTGATGTCTCCTCCGCAGCAGCGCCCGCCCGACGTCAAGGCGCGCGGTAAACGCGTGCTGGTGCAGTTCGCCGACACGCTGCGCGACAGCACCACCTATACCCTCGACTTCGGCGACGCGATATGTGACTATACGGAGAAAAATCCCATCCATGGTTTTAGTTTCGGCTTCTCGACCGGTCCGACTATTGACACCTTGGAGACGACGGGTTTCGTGCTGGACGCCGAGAACCTCAAGCCGAAAAAAGGCATCATCGTCGGTATCCACGAGGACCTGAGCGACACGGCTTTCACCAAGCATCCTTTCCTGCGCATCGCGCGCACGGACTCGGCGGGTTTCTACCGCATCAGCAACATGCACGCGGGGACCTACCGTCTCTACGCCGTGGATGACGTGAGTCGCGACAACCGCCTCACGCCGGGTGAGTCGATCGCGTTCGCACCGCAGACCATCACGGTGACGCCGCCCGATACGACGGCGCAGGACAGTCTGCCGGCGCATAACGACACCTTGTATCTGTTCAAACCCCGGCAGCAACGGCTCTATTTGCAGCGTACCACGCGCGAGGAGCAACATCGTATCCGCATAGCTTTCTCTACGAGTCCGGACAGTCTGCCGGCCATTCGGCCGCTCGCGGACAGCCTGAACTACAACACCTATTTCTCGAAACAGCACGACACGGTGATGATCTGGTTGCTGGACAGCGCGTCCATCCGGCCGGACTCGCTCTATTTCGAGGTGCGGTACCGCCGCACGGATAGCTTGTTCCATCTGGAGTGGGCTACCGACACGGTCCTGGCTCGCTGGCGCGCACCGCGACTCTCGGCAAAGGCGCAAGAGGCACTGGAGCGCAACCGCCGCAACAGGCGTCTGGGTATCAAGACCAATGCGTCGAAAAACTTCGAGATCTACGACACCTTACGCCTCACGGCAGCCACGCCGCTGGCGCTTATCCGCGAGGAGGCCATTCACCTGTACGAGCGCAAGGACAAAGACACGAACGTCTATGTCGTGCCCTTCACCATTGCGCCGCACGACACGCTACCGCTGCACCTGCAGTTCATCGCCAACCTCGAGCCCGGCAAGAAATACGAGTTATGCCTCGACAGCGCCGCGTTGACGGACGTGTACGGCATCACGCACATCGCCGGCACTTATTCGCTCAAACTCAAGACCCCGGAGGACTACTCGACCATCCGCGTGAAACTCGAACCCTTCGACCCGAGTATGCGTATCCAGGTGCTGAACGGACAAGAGAAAGTGCTGCGTGAGCAGTCGGCCGAACCCGACGGCACCCTCTTCCGCTTCCTCAAACCCGATGCGTATCTCCTGAGGATGTATAAGGACGAGAACGGCGACGGCAAGTGGACGACAGGTAGTTGGGACGACAAACGCCAGCCGGAGAAGGTCTATACCAACCCGACGAAGATACAGACGAAGTCCAATTGGGACTTTGAGGAGACCTGGACGTATGACGCGCAGTAAAATCTTTGATTTTAGTTTCATCGCTTTCGGACTGCTGGTACAAGTGGTCACGTACGTCCTTGCCAACTCCCTAACCCCTAACCCCCTAACCTCTAACCCCCTAACCCCTATCAGCCTGATCTCAGGCTGTCTCGGTGTCTGCTCCGTATGTCTCGCGGCGCAAGGCAATATATGGACCTATGCTTTCGGTTTCGGTCAGGTGCTGACGTTCACCTATCTGTGCTGGACGCAGCGTTTCTACGGCACGATCGCCATCAATGCCTACTATTTCGGTACGATGGTGTACGGCATCTTCGCGTGGCGCAGCCGCTTGAAGGCCGAGACGCAGACCGTCACGCCGCGGGCTTTGACACCGGCGGTATTGGTTTCTATTATCGGGGCGACGATATGTGCGTCGGCCTTGGTAGGATGGGGATTGGCGACTTGGACGGATGATACGCAGCCGTACTTAGACGCCTATACGACAGTACCTGCGCTGGTGGCACAGGTACTGATGATTCTCGTCTATCGCGAGCACTGGTTTGTATGGTTGGCCATCGATATCCTCAGCGTCGCGTTGTGGCTGCGCGCTGGCGACTACTGCATGGCCGCCCAGTATGTCTTCTGGTGCATGAACTGCCTCTACGGCCTAAAGCGCTGGAAATCCCTCAAGCTTTAACTCTTTCATTCTTTCACTCTTTCATTCGGCATCTCTAAGGTATAGAGTATTGCCTCAATCTGACGAAGCGCATTGCGTTTCTTTTGTCCGGCGGCGAAGAGGAACGCCTCGGCGGTCACGACGCGTCCGTTGACCTGGTCGAGACGCGTGAGGCTCACGAACGGACCGCCCATCGCTTCGCCGTCCAGCATCTTCCATAGACCCCGTGTCTCGATACCGTAGAAGCCGCCCGTCGTGTCACGCAGCGCAGCTACCTGACGGCTTACCGGCGGGAAGTGCTTGTACTCCGTGCCCATATGGCTGCCAGGCACTTGCGCGGTGATGATCCGGCCTTCTATTTCATTGCGCATCTCGATGATCGACTCGCCGGAGAACTGCTCCTGCGCCGTATACGGATAGTCGTATACGAGCACGTCCTTGCGCATCGGACCTTTGTTGTTGCAGGTCCAGAGCACGTGGATATCCTGTCCGTTGAGCATCAGCGTCGTATCCATGATCAGCATGAAGTCCTCGGGCACCCATATGTCATACCCGCGCTTGTTCAGGTGCGCGCGCGCTTCCTTATTCGTACTCGCGCGATAGAAACGGATCTGGCGCGCTAACTCTTCGCGCACGAACCACTCGCGAATTGTTTCGCCCTGGGTCTCCCAATAAGCCAGAAACGCTTCCGCACTCGGCGCCTGGATGCGCATCACCGCCTGCGGCTTAGACCATACGTCGCGGCTCTGCTGGGCCTTGATTTGGGTGTATTTATGCTCGTTGATATCAATGAGCAGGATGTTACGTGTGGACTTAAAGAAGTCGTCGAACAGCGAAGGAACCACACCCGATACGGAGAACACCGGCTCCATCTGCGGCAGGCCGTACATATCCGCACCCATGGTCTGACTCACCGCTTTCGACACTTTGCCCGAAGGAGCCACCACCAGACACTCGTAGATAGAACCCGTAGCGGAAGTGAGCAAACGATCGTTTTTGCCGCACGCTACGCATACCAATGCGATGAACGCATAAAAGAGAGCTTTTTTCATAATGTTGTTCTAATTTGGGTGCAAAGTTACATATTTTTCTCAAAAAAACAAAAAAAGTTGCTAAAAAATTTGCATATGTGCGATTTTTGTTGTACTTTTGCCCCGAAATTGATAATTAATACCGTAAAGTACTATGATTTTGCACAACGAATACCTGTTCTTGACCGATGAGGTAGCAGGTTTCCGTCAGTTCCGCGAGACGCTTTCTGAGACATCCACGACGATGGTGTTCTGTAAGAAAGGGTACGTCGATGTTTTCTTTCACGGCAAGATGCTGCGCGTGAATCAGGATGAGTTGCTCATCCGTATTCCCCGTGCGACCGAACTGGGTCCGTACGAGTTCTCCGAGGACTTCGAGTTCCTGGAGCTTGCTATCCCGAATAGGATCTTCGAGGAGTTGATGTACGAACTGATGCGTGTGGAACCGCTCTGGTGGCAGAAACAGGAGTACCTGAAGGCCCATCCGTTGTTCCAACTCAACGAGGTGTCGAAAGAGTTCTGCGAGACTTATTTCCACCTGCTGAAGTTGCAGATGTCTGAGCCGTTGGATGACTATCGTCGCCAGATCCTGAAACTCATGGCGCGCGGCGCAGCCTTGGAGATTCTCTATTATTTGGATAATGTGATCCCGACGGAGGAGCTGAATGTGACGCGTCTGGCGGCTAACTCCGGCGATTATACCTTCCATACGTTCACCAACTTGCTGCGCGATAACCCGCATAAACGCGAGGTACAATGGTATGCCGAGCAGATCGGTATCACGCCCAAGTACCTGTCGGAGATATGCAAAGAGCGCAGCGGTAAGTCCGCCAGCGAATGGATTGCTGACGTGACGATCGCCGAACTCAAGCACCTGCTGCGCGAAACGACGATACCTATTCATAAGATCGCCGAGCAGATGGAGTTCCCGAACGCCAGCTTCTTCTGCCAGTATACGAAGAAGCATACCGGTCTCACGCCGAATAAGTTCCGTAAAGAACGTAAGAGTTAAAATAAATCCTCCGCAAGCCGCGGAGGATTATTTTTACACTTTACACTTTACACTTTACACCTTACCATGCAAACAACGGATGTTTCGTCATCTCGCGGTTCACTTCTTCGCGTACCGCGGCGATGACCGCTTCGCTGGTCGGGTCGAGTAGCACGGTGTCGATGAGGTCCACTATCCACGGCATCCGGTCTTCTTTCAGACCGCGGGTGGTGATAGCCGGCGTACCGAAGCGCAGACCGGAGGTCTGGAAGGCCGAGCGGCTGTCGAACGGCACCATGTTCTTGTTCGTCGTGATGTCGGCGCTCACGAGCGCTTGCTCCGCTACTTTACCCGTAAGGTCCGGGAATTTCGTGCGCAGGTCGATGAGCATCGAGTGGTTATCCGTACCGCCGGAGATCACCTTATAGCCCTTGTCGATGAAGGCCTGTGCCATCACGGCGGCATTGCGCTTCACTTGCTGCTGATAGGTCTTGAACTCCGGACTCAGCGCTTCGCCGAAGGCCACCGCTTTGGCGGCTATCACGTGCTCGAGCGGACCGCCCTGCGTGCCCGGGAAGACGGCGGAGTCAAGCAACGCGGACATCTTCTTGATCTCGCCTTTCGGCGTAGTCTTGCCCCACGGGTTATCGAAATCTTTGCCCATCAGAATAACGCCTCCGCGAGGACCGCGCAGGGTCTTATGGGTAGTTGAAGTAACGATGTGTGCATGTTTGAGCCGGTTCTCCAAGAGCCCTGCAGCTATCAGTCCTGCCGGGTGCGCCATATCGACCATGAAGATCGCTCCTATCTCATCCGCTACGCGGCGGATACGCGCATAATCCCACTCGCGGCTATACGCACTCGCGCCCGCGATGATCA
>JAEEGL015922186.1_pt1 | contig 12818 bp, 7 predicted proteins | sample 9134231 | NCBI WGS metagenome assembly JAEEGL01 (sample SAMN16246548, study PRJNA631951) | gut metagenome | biome: gut microbiome; feature: rumen; material: fiber-attached | host: Bos | place: Iran: Karaj | collected 2018-10
CTGCTGTCGGAAATGTCTTTAGTCCAACCATTGTCTTTCGTAAAGCCGTATTCCTCATGGCAGTACGCTGAATTGTCGTGCGAGGAACTTGACTCGTCTTGAACCTCTGATGAATTTGAATTCTCGGAACAAGCGGCGAGATAGAGTACAAACAAGGTAAACAACCAGATTTTTTTCATTTTTTTTCTCATTTTTTTTTCTATCAACGTGTTAATATAGAAACCCCAATAGTGCAATCTTTTCCCCAGCCTTGCGAGTATAGAATAAAATGGCGGAATTCTTGCCCTTGGGCTTTAGGCGCTTGATTTCGGCGTCGGGATCCAGGTGGACGCCCCGGAGTTTCAGCGTCAGCTTTCCGATATCGTGTTCCTTGAGCATGGAGCGTACCGCACTTGTAGAGATTTCGCTGTGGGCAATGACTTGGTAGCAGGTGAATCCAGGTGCTGGGAGTGGTTCGTTGCTGGCTACGTAGGCGATCCCTTCAGATATGAGGTGGGCCTCTGGGTCTTGGGCCTGTGCGGCTGAACTGAACAGGTGACTCCGAATGAGAATGGGCGCGGGTTCCGAAATGTATTTTGCGATGTCGCCGATGGGCAGGTCGTTTCGACTGGTGGCGGTACGATAGGTGCGGTCTTTACCTTCTAGGGAATCGTTCCGGTCTAGTTTTTCTTGGAATTCGTCGTCTAGGGTTTCTTGGGAGCGGTTTCGGGGGCGGCACCACTGCGCAAGGGCGTTGCCGGACTTGTCTACCATGACTGCGCGGACGGTATCGGGATGCCTTGCCAGCGTACCGAACAGGACCAGACATTCCCGGCAGTCGCTGTGCCCGCCTAGGTACAGGATTTCCGTGCCGTCGGGAAATTCGGCGGGCGGGTATCCCGGGGGTAGCTTGACCATGCCGCCCTGGTAGTGCTTGCTTATTTGGATGACTTCTTCAAGAGAGGGGGTGAGGTTTCGCAAGTCCCGCTGGTTTTCGCCTTCTTGGGCACGGCGAGCTGGGTCGATAGTGAAAAAGGTGGCGGGGCTTTCGGCACTGTCGTTCTTGCTTGCCACCTCCCGCACGTCGGCGCAGATGGCCTCAGCATTTTTTTTGAAGGCGGCTATGTTGTGGCTGTACATGGCGAGGCGGTTCTCGTCTAGGTCAATCCCCACAATCTTGAAATTGGCGGGTATAAAGAAACTGTCGCCGCCCATACCGCAACACAGATCGTGGACGGTTGCGTTGCCAGCGTCGCCTTCGCTACCAGCAGGCCACAGGTTCGCTTTCCAGCGGCCAATATCCTGTGCCGTACTCTGCTCAAGGGCCAACTTGTCGCATAGGAGTTCTCCAGTACCGAATTTATCCTTGATTTTCGGGACTAGTGCCATATAATCCATGATAGCAGCTCGGTCTTCGTTGCTGTAGCCCGCCTTGCTTAAGGCTGTAGAAATCTGCAAAGCATCCAACTTACGCTTGGTTGCGTCGCGGATAAATTCCTGAACCTTGGCAGATGTAAGCAGGCTTGCACAGAACATGGCTATTTCCCGGAATCGTCCTTGATGCAGCGGACGGACTCGGCAAAATCCCGGTTGGTGTCGGAAACCTGGGCCGTGTCCTTGTCATTATCTAAGAAGAGAATATAGACATCGATGTGCTGGTATTCTTCGACCCGGTGAAAATCCTCCACTTCTGAGGAAGACCAAATTCCCGTGTGATAGCCTTTGTTGTAGTAGTGCATGTTGTACCACCGCAAATACCCGGAGCCCAGGGCGGAAAACTGGTAGTCGTCAGTGCCTATACATTCGTTCCATGCAGGTTCCCAGCCTTCTTTTGCCTTCAGTTTTGCACCGGCAATGGATGGTCCTCCGGCGTTCTCGACCAGGGTTACCAATTCATCCTTGCTTGGAATGTGCCAGCCCTCTGGGCAAATACCCTGTACGGGGTAGGTGAGGGAACAGGCTTTTTGGTAGCCGCATTCTTCGTCGCTTTTGCCTATAGCAGTCATCCACCTGTAAAGCCGCCCGTACTTTTCGCAGTTGGAGTCGTCGTCTTCGTAGCACCAGCTTTCGTCTAGAGAGTCCGGGGAAAATTTTAAGTTTTCGGCCATCCAGGTCTGGTTTCCGATTTTGACAGTCTTGTAGGTCCTGTTATCCCGAGCATCCTTGAATTCCCCTGTAACAACGGAATCTGGGCTCAGGCCTGTAAAAGAAGAGGAGGACTCGTCTTCAGAATTTGCATAAGAAAGGTTGTTGAAATAATCCTTTAGGGAATTTGTGGAGGATTCACTTTCGGAACAGGCGAAAATGAATGTTGCTATAAGAAAAAAAACTACAAGACGGAACATCTTACCCCCGTTTCAGTTCCAGCACGTAGTCGGCGGCGTTCACAAAATCTTGGGCGTGCTCGATGGCAATGACGGTATGGCCAGCTTCGGTAAGCCCATGGATAAGTTCAAGCAGGTGTCGGATGTCGCCCTGGTGCAGCCCACGCGCCGGCTCGTCAAAAAGGAACAGCGTGCCCAGAGCCTTCGCACGGGCAAGGGCAATGGAGAGCCGAAGCCTTGCCCGTTCCCCACCTGATAGGTGGGCTGTGGTCTGCCCCAGCTTCAGGTAATCCAGGCCTGTATCCACGAGAGGCTTCAGCTTGTCGGCGAAGGGCTTCAGGTTGGTGAACAGCTTGTAGGCTTCGCCGATTTCCAGGTCATAGATGTCGGCGACGGAAAGTGTCTTGAATCGGACTTCCAGAACCTCGTCCTTGAAACGCCTGCCCAGGCATACGGGGCATTCCGATTCCTCGTAACCGGCGGGGTCGAAGATGACGCCTTCGCCCTTGCAGTTCTCGCAGCGGCCACCAGGGGCGTGGGTAGCGAACTTGGAAGCCGTGTAGCCACGGACCTTGCTTTCGGGGAGTTTTGCGAACAGGTCCTTGAGCAGTGCGTTCAGGCCGATGGCCGAGGCCACGGTGCTCCGGCGGCTACCGTGAAAGTCCCCCGTAGAGAGCACGGATAGGGCCTGGATGCCGAGCTTCTGAAATTCACCAGATTCGGCGCGGGGGGCGAGATTCCTAAAGAACAGCGTGGATTTGCCGCTGCCGCTCTGGCCCGTGATGACGCTGAACTTTTGCACCGGAAATTGCGCCGTTACGGGTTCCATGTCGAATAGGGCGAAGCTTTCGACGGTGATGGATGTGGCACTGCGCCGCGCCTTTCCTGGCTTGAGCGGTGCGCCTAATTCCCTAATCCATTGTCCCGTCGGCGATTCGGGGCTGTTTAGCACTTCGTCGCGGGGACCTTGGAACAGAACCTCTCCGCCCTTCTCGCCGGCACCGGGTCCCATTTCAATAATCCAGTCCGCCTTCTGGATGAGGGCCGGATTGTGGTCGATGAGCACCAGGGTGTTTCCCCGGTCCCGAATTTGCTTCAGCACCGTCCAGAGCTTTTGTACGTCGTTGGTGTGCAGGCCGCTGGCAGGTTCGTCCAGGCAGATTAGAAGCCCGTTCAGAAGACCTGTAGAGAGGCTGGACAGCCTTAGCCGCTGGATTTCACCGCCTGACAGTGTTGCCCCGGAGCGTCCCGGTGTCAGGTAGCCTAGCCCTAGTTGGTTGATGGCGTCGATCCGTTCCAGCAGTGCGTTCAGAAGGCTTTCCCTGCTCTTTGGAATCTTATCGCTCAGAGTGTTGCGGAGAAGTTCGTCCAGATTTTGGAAAGGAGTTTCCAAAATCTGTTTCCAGGAAACGAACTTGTTTGATGTGTCGTCGGTCACGATTCCCGAATTCAGCAGGAACTTCTGGAGACGAAGCCCTCCGCACTCGTTACAGGTCTCACCAGCATCGTCTAAACCCGAACCTTTGCAGTATGGGCACGCCCCTTCCCGGGAGTAGGGGGAGTACATCCTTTCGGTAAGGACGGGTGCTTCTACGTCTTCTTTTTCGTCTTTGCAGTGGGGGACGGTGCTGTATTCCAGAGTTCCGTTTTCTGTTAGGAGAGAAACCTTGTGGTGGGTCAGCTTCAAGGTGGCGTCCACCGCCTCGGCGATTCTTGTGCGGGAATTCTCCCTGACGATGATGCGGTCCACCACAATTTGGAAGGACTTCGGCTTGGTCTTTTTCTGCTCCTCGGTCAGGTCTCCTAGGGAAACGGTCTCTCCGTCAGCCATGGCCCGCGTGTAGCCCTGCGAAAGGAAAAGGGCCGAAAGTTTGTCCAGGTTCTGCCGGTCTGTATCCATGGAGGCAAGAAACTGGATCTTGGAGCCTACGGGCGACTGGGCCACATTCTGGATAATCTGTTCCCGGGTGGTCATCTTCATGGGCTTTCCGCAGATAGGGCAGGCGGGGGTGGCCAGCGGGGCGAACAGGGTGCGCAGTGGAGCATCACATTCCGAAAGGGAGAGGGCGTAGGATTTGGTGGTTGATTCACCGTGGCAGGCTTCTATGGCAATGCTTGCCGGGAGGTTTTCCGCTGATTCCAGGGGGATAACCCGGCATCCGCCCAGTAGGTCCGCTGCGAAGGGGGAGAGGGTCTCCAGGTAGCGCCGCTTGGATTCCCCGTGCAAGGTGTCGAGAACCAGGGTGGATTTCCCGCAGCCCGAGGGTCCGCAAACGACAGTGACGCTACCCAGCGGGAACTGGGCGTCTACATTTTTCAGGTTGTGCAACCCGCACCCGCGTACGGAAATAAAGCTAGGCTTGCTCATTTTCGCTGCCCGACTGCTTCCCGTTATGGACATCTTCCAGTGTGGCCTTCCAGTTCCAGGTCTTCTGGCCGGCTTCGGGCCAGTGACAGATGGTCCACACCAGGCTGTTGCCGCAAAGGATAATGGACCAGACTCCAAAAATCAGGAACAGCATCAGGGGCAAGAACGCCAGCGACCCGTAGAAAATGGACATGCGGGTCACCATGGCCGTCTGGATGAGCATCAGAATTTTTACGTAGATGTTGATGGCCACCCAGGAAACAACCGTAGAAAGAAGGGAGGAAAGCAAAAGTTGGCTACGGGAATAGGGTCTGACTCCCTTGGGTCTGGAGGGCAGGGCATAGAGCATCAGGAAGATCAACAGCATGGTAGCGCCGTGGAAGGCTGCGTACCAGAAGGCCGTGATAAGAACCTTCAGGACTTCGGGCGAAAAATGGAAACCTTCCACCACGATCATATTCAGCACGTGCTGCACGTGATTCACGAACCCTGCGAACATGCCGATGAACCCCGCAAAAATCACCAGGAAGGGGGTGTAGACCTCGATCTGGCGGATTAGGGTCCTGGAAATCTTGTTCTCCCAGACCACGTTGAAGTTGGTCTCCAGGCTGCCGAAGGCGAGAATAAAGGTAACAAACAAGCCGGCTGCACCAATAAAGCCGAGCCTACCGATGGGGATATGCTCGGCATTCCTCACCAGGACCATGAGGGGTTCTGTAGGCCAGTCTAGGTTCAAAATGTCTAGCAGGATGGGCAGGTAGTCCGACATGAAATTGGCTAGGCCCACTGCCAGGGTAATGGAGGTCAGGAGGATCAGCAGGGGAACCACCGCCACCAGGGTGGTGTAGGTGAGGCTCGCAGCACGGGTCATGCCGTGATAGTACAGGAAGGACTTTCCTGTAACGATGATAATCTTAACGAATGTGGGTGACCGATCGGCAATGGCGTCGAAAAGTCTTTCCCACGAGAAATTTTTCCACCAATTGGGCATCTCGCTCCGAAATGTAGAAAAATATGGGGTTGTCCAGAGACAACAAAAAAGCACATTTGGGCTACCTTTTTGCACCTTTTAGAAATAAATTTCCAGGAAAAGTGCTTGAAAACAGCGAAAACGTCGTGTAAAAAAGTTTTAACACCTTGATAAATTGTCAATGGAAAGATTTTGCCCAAAATGTGAAAAAAGGCCACTTTTGTCTATATTCATATTGGGGAGATGGCTGGATATGAAGATGAAAACAAAAACGTTCTCTAAAATGCTGTCGCTGACGGTATTTTTCTCTTTTGTTGCCTTTGCTGCTACAGGAACTTTTGCAGCACCCCGTCAAATGGAAAAATTGACCCGCGGTCTCGCTGTTTCTAACGTAGGTGACGGTGTTCTTGTCTCGTGGCGTTTGCTGGGCAGCGAAAGTCCCGAGACGGAATTCAATCTGTACCGCGATGGAACGAAAATTGCCACCATCGGAAAAGCCTCGGGAACAAACTACCTTGACAAAAGTGGCAAGACTACTTCCAAGTACACCCTTTCGGCTGTATTGGCGGGCAAGGAACTGCCTGCGGAAGGGGTTTCCGTGGTTCTGGACAAGACCGTTTTGAACAGCGGCCATTCTTTCCCGTACAAGACGTTAAAGCTGGAAGTTCCCGCTTCTCAGACCATGCCCGATGGTGAAGTCTGCACATATACCCTGAACGATATGAGTACTGCCGACCTCGATGGTGACGGTGAATACGAATTGATCTTGAAGTGGGATCCGAGCAATGCGCACGATAACTCACAGACGGGTTACACGGGTACCGTGTTTATCGATGCCTACAAGCTTGACGGTACGCGTCTTTGGCGCATTGACCTTGGCAAGAACATCCGTGCTGGCGCACACTACACGCAGTTCCAGGTTTTTGACTACGATGGCGACGGCAAGGCAGAAATGATCGTGAAAACCGCCGACGGAACTATTGACGGTATCGGCAAGGCCATTGGTGACAAGTCTAAGGATTACCGTAGCGGCGGTGGAACGATTCTTGATGGTCCGGAATATCTGACGGTGTTTCGTGGCGTTGACGGTGCTGCCATTTCGACGGTGGAATACCAGCCCAGCCGAAACATCAACCAGCATGTGAAGGGCAAGGATGAGCATGGTTATTGGGGGGACAATTACGGAAACCGCTGCGAACGCTACCTAGCCGCAACAGGTTATCTGGACGGGGTTCGTCCGAGCGCTATCTTTGCGCGAGGTTATTACAGCTCTTCTTACGTGGCTGCTTACGATTTTGATGGAAAAGATCTAAAGCTCCGTTGGCTTCACAAGTCTGAATATCCGGGCAAGGGCCTGTACGCCGAAGGCAATCATAGCCTTCAGGCGGTGGATCTTGACGGCGATGGCTTTGATGAAATTTTCTTCGGAGCTGCAGCCTTGAATCACGATGGTACCTTGCGTTACCGCACTGGTCTTGGTCATGGAGATGCCCACCATATTTCTGACCTGGATCCGGACCGCCCGGGGCTTGAACTTTGGGATGTCCATGAACATAAGGACGCAGAGTATACCGAAGAAATGCGTGCCCACGATGGTACGATTATTTGGGGCACTCCGCAACCGAATCCCGGTGTGGACAACGGTCGCGGTATGGCGGCGGACATTGATTCCGAATATCGTGGCTTTGAAATGTGGTCCAGTAAGGGCGGCGGCATGAAAACGGCTAAGGGCGAGTTTATCGGCACACCTGCGGTCTCTACGAATTTCCGCATCTACTTTGATGGTGATTTACAAGATGAGTTACTTGATGGTGCTTATGTGACCAAGTTTAATTCCAAGGACAAAAAGTCCGAGGTCTATTTTGACGGTCCGGCTGCTCTTGGTGCTACGGGTTGTAATGGTACCAAGAATACCCCGAGTCTTGTGGCCGATTTGTTCGGCGATTGGCGCGAGGAACTTGTGGTTCGCAGTGAAAGTGACCCGACCACAATGTACATCATTTCGACTCCGGTAGAAAGCCAGTATCGCGTCTATACGCTGATGCACGATGTCACCTACCGCACGGCGGTGGCCTCTGAAAATACGGCATACAACCAGCCTCCCCATTTGGGTTATTATCTGCCTGACGCCGTGGAGGCTATTGCCCAGCCTGCAGTATATGAAGTGGGTGTCACTCAGCCTGCGGCAACATTGGACAATAGTGGAAAGTCTTCTTTTGATGCCTCAAACCCGCAAAGCGGCAAGGGCGTTGCCGAAACCACCAATGCGGGATTTTTAGAAAAGGCCTATTATAATTTTGATAATGTCCTGTCAAGCTATGCAACTTGGGAGATTTTTTCTGAAAAATCGGCCAAGACCACATTGACAATCCGCTACGCCAACGGTGGTAAGGAATCCCGTGATATGATGCTTGTCATAGACGGGGCGAATGTGGGAACTGTAAGTTTCCCTTCTACAGGTGATTGGACTACCTATTCCGAAGCCACAATCGATATTGTCTTGGCTACCGGAGTGAATACCCTTACATTGGCTTCGCTTTCGACGGAGGGTGGCCCCAATGTGGATATGTTCAGCTTTGGCATTAACGGTGTAAAACAGTATGACGGCACTCAGAAGATCGTCGATGATACGCCAAGCAGTTCCAGCAGTGGAAAGAAAGACAGCACAAAGAAATCATCGAACAAGAATGGTGAATCTGGTGATGAAGATGATGAACCGGAAGCTATTGCTTCAAGTAAGCTTTTCATGAACAACATCTCGTTGAATTTGAAGACGGGTATGTTGTCCACTTCAAAGCCGGGTCTTGCCGAAATCCAGTTATACGATATGTCCGGTACATTGCGGATGCGTGTTTCTAAGATTGTTTCTGCCGGTTCAACCAAGATGATTGAAAATGGTGCGGAGCTTCCCAAGGGAATGTATGCCGTAAAGGTGAAATTCGAAGGAAAGCTTGTCTCTGCAACGAGGATGGTACGGTAATGGGTTTCATCTCTAAGCTTTGGCAATCCGTTGTTGTTGCGTCAATGATTGTCGCTCCGGTGGTGTGGGCTAAAGTCACCATTTATATGTGTGGTGACTCCACTATGCAAGACTGGGCCAGCGGCTATTATCCTAAGCAAGGCCAGGGTCAGGATTTTCATTACTGGTTCGATGTGAGCAAGGCCGCGGTGGTGAACCGTGGTCAAGGCGGTATGGCTGCCGATGGCTATTACGACATGTTCTGGAAACAGGGTTGTTCCGCTGGTGATTGCGTTGTTGAAAAGCTACAGAAGGGTGACTATGTGGTTATTCAGTTTGGCATCAATGATGTGGGTAAGAGTGACGAGGCTAAGTTTACGGTGGCCATGAGTGCTATGGCTAAAGAGTCGATAGCCAAGGGCGCATATCCGATTATCATGAGTCCGATTCGTCGCTGTTATTATGATTCTCCGACGCAAATTCATAACAGTTATCGCGGTTATCCGGCCCGAGCCAAGGCCATTGCCGATTCTTTGGAAATTCCATTCATTGATATGAGCGAAATGGTTGCAAACTATATGATTTCTGTGGGCGAGTATTATGCACAGCAGTTCATTTTCAACTATGCGACCAGCGGAGAATACTCAAACCTCAAGGGTGATCAGGCTGACCAAGTGCACTTGCAGATGAACGGTGCAAACGCGTTTGGTAGGATCATTACTGAACAGATGCGCGCCCATAGCGATGTGATGACCAAAAAGCTTGGTGATTACATGGCACCTATGTATCAAGTGAGCGTAAAGGTCTCACCCGAAGGCGCTGCTGAAGCAACGTCGATTAATGCCTACTATCCGAAGGGCATGACCGTGATGCTTAAGACTGTTCCGAAATCTGGTAAAAAGTTCTTGGGATGGTATGATGGCAATGGCAATAAGGTGGGCTCCTCGAGCCGTTCCGAGGTGAAGTCTTCCTACATCTACACCTTTGTAATGGGTGACAAAGCGACTCAGTATACGGCTGTTTATGAAGGCGGTACGGCGCAGAAGTACGATGGTGACGGCAAGGCGCTGACGGCGTTCCCGACAACAACTCCGAAGAGTCTTGATGATGTGACTTTTGTACCGTTTACTCCGATTGATGGTAGCCAGCAGACGGATGAGAAGATCGATAAGAACATCAAGAAGTTCTTTGATGCATACATGCCAGATTCTGGTAACGGCTTCTCTGAAAATAATTGGGCTCATACGGGTTCCGGCTTTTTTAACATGGCAAACGAGAAGAACTCTTTTGCAAGCTACAACATGGTGTTCCCCGGTGCGGGCCACGCGACCTTGGCAGTACGCTACGCCAACGGCGGTTCCACGGACCGAATTTTTAATGCCTACTTAGACCACGATTACTACCTAAATGCGCCGCCTACGGGAAGTTGGGAAACTTGGGATACCGCCTATGTGGTTCTCGATGTACCTCTGGGTGAAGCAGAACTCCGGTTTGTCTCCCTTACGACCGATGGCGCCCCCAATATTGACGCCTTCGGTTTCAGTATGGAAGGCGTGTGCCGCAAAGGCGAGGAATGCCCGCAGGTCAAGGATTCTGTAGTTGTTTCCGATTCTACGGCTAAGAAGGATTCAACAAAGTCAGCAAATCCTGGCAAGTCCAAGGAATCCGTGCCGGAAGCTCTGAAATTTGGTATTGATATGTCTGAAATTGCCCATTTGAATGGAAATCTGCTGAATGTTTCCAGTTCGAAGCCCACTCGTGTAGAGGTGTTTGATATGCGTGGTCGCACTGTGGCTCAAAAGTCGGTGTCTGCCACGACTGTAGATTTGTCAAAGATGGTCGAGGCAAAAGGCTTGTACCGCGTGATTGTCCGTAGCGGCAGCGAAAGGTTTGTCGCTACCTATGCAAAGGTGAAATAATGAAACCCTTTATCAAGTTTTTCCTGTTAGCCCTGCTGTTTACGGGTCTTGCGGTAAGTGACTCTACAAGTGTCACGATTTATGTCGTGGGAGACTCGACTGTAATGACTTATGTCGAAAAAGTCTATCCGCAAACGGGCTGGGGGCAGGTTCTTGAGTACTTCTTTGACGCCTCTCGCGTAAAGGTGAGCAACCATGCTCTTGGAGGCCGTAGTTCCAGAACGTTTCTTGCAGAGGGAAGGCTAGATGCTGTTATGAATGCCGCCCAGAAGGGAGATTTTCTCTTTGTACAGTTTGGACATAACGATCGCGATTATTCTCATACAGATCGTTATGTGGATCCCAAGGATTTTCCAGGTTATATCCAGCAATTTGTGGATGCGGGAAAGGCGAAGGGCATGAATGTGGTCCTGATTTCGCCAATGAATCTGAATGGTAGTCGTAACGTGTTCTCGACGGGCGATAAAAATTATGACGCCCGTGGTATGATGCAAACGGTGGCTAATAACAACAAGATCCCCTTTGTAGACTTGAACATGAAATCGTACAACACGTACAATACGACGTACAAGAATATTCCGGATTATGTGACGCGTTACTTGTACAAGAAACTGGAGAAGGGAGAATACCCGAATTACCCAGATGGTGTAAGTGATGGTACGACTCATTTCCAGGAAATGGGCTCCATGGGCCATGCCCAGATGATTTGCGAGGAACTGGAAGAAAACCTTCGGTCCAATACGAATCTTTCTGCCGATGCGAAAGCGGCCCTTACGATGCTTGTTTCGGCCATCAAGAAACGCTATACCATCAAGGTCCAGACGAACCTTTCTAACTACAATGGCCTTATTACCCAGACTCAGTATTTCCCGGCTGGGGCTCCCATGACACTTCGTGTGACGCCCAATGGGCAGACCTTTGAAAAGTGGGTGGATGACGATTGCAATGAAGTCTCCAAGAACATGATTTATTACGGCTTCAAGACGAAGGCCCGTGACATTACCTATACCGCCATGTTCCAGGGTGGTTCTGAGTGTAAAAAGATTGCCCATGGCGCCGAAGATCAGTACGACGAGAATCCGATGTCTTCCAGTTCGGGCACTCCGGCATCTTCGGCCTCCATTGACGCTAAGCTTTGCATGGACGGCTCCGATAAAGGGGCTTGGCCGTCTCCCATAGACATGTCGCAGCCGGAAATGGGGGAAGGGACCACCGATACGGACCATGAAGGCTATACGGGCCAGGGATTTTTCAATATATCCAACAACGCTAGCAGTACGGCCACCTACAACATCACTTCGGAACAGTCGGCATCTAACGCCCGAGTGATGGTGCGGTATTCCTTTGATGGAACGGAAAATCGCGATATGAAGTTCAAGATAGATTATGGAACCTATGACGTGGCGTTCCCGCCGACGGGTTCTTGGACCAAGTGGGACACGGTCTACATTGATGATGTTATGCTGGATGCCCTAGATTTCAAATTGACGATTGAATCAACGATGGAAAAGGGCGGCCCCAACATAGACATGATTGCCTTCGACATCAAGGGAGTTTACCGTACGGGGTGCGGCGTTCCCCGGAAGCAGGATTCTGTTGTGGTGGCCGATTCGACAAAGAAGCCCGCCCCTGCAGATTCCGTGAAAAAGGAGCCTAAGGGGTCTAAGTCCGATTCTTCCAGTACGGCTATCGGGCATAAATGGATGGCGGAACAGATGGGTACATCTTCTGCAAAGTTCAACGCTCTTGGTCAGAAGGTTCGTAGCGAGAACTCTCGTCGTCATGAGGTGAACCGGAAGACGTTCCTCTGGCGTAAATCTGTAACTCGTTGAGCATCAAATAGATTCTAGCAGAAGCATGCCTACGTCATTCTCGCGGAGGCGATAATCCATACTTTTTATTTCTTCATCGCTGGTCCAGAACCTCTCGTTTCTGGGTCGTTATTTTACTACATTTGCCCGCGTACAAATCAAGGAGTAGCTAAATGCTCAAATCTACACTGCAACAGACCGATCCGGAAATCTACAACATCATTCAGGAAGAAGCCGAACGCCAGGAATATGGCATCGAGCTCATCGCTTCTGAAAACTACACCTCCAAGGCAGTCATGGAAGCCATGGGCTCCGTGCTGACCAACAAGTACAGCGAAGGCTACGTCGGCAAGCGCTACTACGGTGGTAACGAAGTGATCGACAAGATGGAAGCTTTGGCCATCGACCGTTGCAAGAAGCTCTTTGGTTGCGACCACGTGAACATCCAGCCGCTGTCCGGTTCTCCGGCCAACGCTGCCGTGTACTTC
>JAEEGL016595581.1_pt1 | contig 12818 bp, 13 predicted proteins | sample 9134231 | NCBI WGS metagenome assembly JAEEGL01 (sample SAMN16246548, study PRJNA631951) | gut metagenome | biome: gut microbiome; feature: rumen; material: fiber-attached | host: Bos | place: Iran: Karaj | collected 2018-10
AGAGCTGTAGGTTATGGTAATGTTGTTGAAGCTGAAGGAACATGGCCAACAGCTTATATGTTAAAAGCAGTTGAATTAGAATTAACAGATGATATGGAAGGTGTTACAGCTGGAGCTGCTTCTTTAAGAGGAAACACAGCTATCCTTCTTTGGAACATGTTAAGAACTCCAATGTGGAGAATCACAGAAGAGTCTGAGACAAACGGTGTGACATTATCTGACAGAAATGGCAGAATCATGTTAAACGTTAAATTCCCAAGTTACATGTATGTAGAAGATTACTATCTACAAAGTGTTCAAGTAACTGACAAAGATGATGTTAAAGCTACAATCTATGGTGGATGGGGAAGAGATGATGATGGCAGACCAGTTAGACTTGGCGTGTTTGAAGCTAAACTTGATGGCTTAGATCTTACAAGATTAGTTGAAGATATGAAGCTTACAGCTCTTATCAAAGACTACAAAGATGAAGACAAAGCTAAATTCTTAACACTTACACCAGCTAATACAATCGTTGCTGGTTTCATGGAAGACTATAAAGTAACTGATACAAAAGCTACATTCAAGATCGATGATGTTGAATATAGATTTGAAGAAGTACCAGCTGCTGCTGAATTTGCTCTAGGTGATGACGAGACAGCTGATTATTATCTATTAGCTGAAGTTGAAGGAAAGAAAGTTAAAAACTATGCTTTACTTCCAACACTTGGTCAATTCGTTGAGACAGAGTCTGATATTGATTCATTAATGGATGAAGATGCACTTGTTATCGTTGATGGCGAGTGGGGCAGTGTTGATGACGTTAAGACAAATAGCGTTGTTACAGAATTCGATACAGATGAATTAGCTTTATTCGGAGGAGAGAACTTCTTCGTAGTAAATCCTGATTCTGAAAAGACAACTTTCGATGTTATGTTCAATAACAACGAAGATTGGAACGGAGACAAAGCAGTTGTTGAATATGTTTCATTAGATGACAAAGAAATAAGAGTTATCGCTAATGAATTCGAAGCTTTCCAAGGCGAGAAGAACAACAAACCTGTTGAACTTGACAAACTTGAAGTTAGAATTAAAGATAATGACTTCTCAGATAATGAAGTAACAGTATTCAGCACATATTTAGGAGTACCTGCTAGATTACATTTCGGTGATGTAGATAAGAGTTCTAAGAATGCTGGATTCTATGCTATTACATCAAACGGTGTATGGGGCGAAGGTACAAACAAAGGTAAACTTCTAAACATCGAAGCAGTTGGCCAAGATGGTAAAGAAGGATCTTACAAGACAATAGTTAACGTTGATCTAGATGACCCAACAGGTGATTTAGTAGATCAAACAACATATCAAGAAAAAGCAACATTTGCTTGGATTAAACTTGATGATGCTGGTGAGAACATTGAAGCTATCGTTACATTACGTGATGGATTAGCTCCAAATCCAGATGACAACACAGTTGTTTATACTGGTAAATATGAAATCATCGAATTACCAGAAGCTACACTTATCGATGGTAAGACAATGGGAGCTTATACACTTACTAAGAGTGCATACTTCTATGAAGCTTCTGCAACAAAAGATGATAGAGACAATGTAAACGGATTCGACGTTGAAGTTAAATTCGGAAGAGATGAATATGATGGATACACATTACCTGCTGGTACTCTAATCGCTCGTGAAGCTGGTGAAGCAGATGCTAAGGTTAAATTTGTATTTATTCCTGCTGAGTCTGATTCTAACTTAGAATGGGGCAAATTAAATAGCATCAATATGTCTAAAGAGACAGTTGATATCGCAGGTTCTAAAGCTACAAAACTAAATGAAAATAGTAAAGAAGCTGATAAGGGTAACCTTGTTGGATTCTCAACAAACAAAGCTGGAGATACAGCTAAGATCGTTGAAGTATTCGAACCAGAAGACTTCAGTGATGATAAAGAAAACACATATATCGTTGATGGAAACATTGATGAAGATGATGATGATGATGATATTATTCCAGTTGTTGATGGTGATGATCTTGATAAAGATGATATCGGAACAACAATTAAGAAATATAAGATCGTTGTTGTAACACTTAAGAAAGACAAATCAACTGGTGAAGTTGAAATCGTAAGTGTTAAGACAGAAGAGAATAAGGGCTTTGATGCACTTAAAGAAGTTGCTGTTGATTGGGATAGAATTGTTATCGATGAAGAAAACAAAGTAATCTTCGTATTACATGGCGTATTCGATAAGAATGCTGAATTAGAAGATGGTGTTGTTTCTAAGAGAGCTGAAAATGCTCCAAGACCAACTCCAGATCCAGAGCCAGAAAATCCAACTGAAAGCGAAGAGTCTGAACCAGTTGAGGAAGAAGATTCTCAAAAAGTTGAATCTCAAGCAAGCGAAGATGTTGAATCTCAAGGTAGCGAAATGGTTTAATTTAAGATAGTGAATTATCTTAATATGAATGTTACAATCTGCTAAGTCAGGTTTAACATACGAAAAGAGAAGACTATATAATCTAGTCTTCTCTTTTTTTATTTTGGGGACACTCGTATTTTGGGGACACTCATGTCACAAAAAATTTTTTTCATTTTTAGGGAATTTCCATGCGACAAAAAATGGCGACCAATGGTCACCTCTACAACTTTGTTGATAAATTATTACGGAAATCGACATTTTGTTAGAAAAAGCCATCAAAAATTCACAAAAATGTAATATTAGTTATCCACATACGGAAGGGGCATTTTTGCATAAAAAAACGTCAAAATGTGGATAACTACGCGCACAAACGTTTATATATTCTTGAAAAAAAATCAAAAAAACTTGCTATGCGTAAATAGTTAGTGTAAAATTTAAATGGTTTGTAAACAGCAGTTCAAAAAGGAGATGGAATTTTGGTTAGAGTTTCTAATAGAACAAGGCTCAATGCAGGAATTTTCGGACGAGTTGTTTTGACAATACTTATAAGTTGCATAGCTATTTTTGCTATAGTATTAGCTACTTATAAACCGGTTTATAAGGTTACTATTGATGGTAAATTTGCCGGATATGTCGAAAGCAAAGTAAAATTACAACAACAAATAGAAAAATACTTGCAAGAAGGCGACAGCGATAAGGTTGGTTACATTCTACTTAATACTAAGCCAGATTATGAGTTTAATCTTGTTAAAAAAGATACCGTTACAAATGATGGCGAAATATTTGCTATGGTACAGAGTTCTTGTGATGTATATTACAGAATTTACGCCATAAATGTAAATGACGATGAAGTGTGCGTATGTGGTTCACTAGCTGATGCTCAAGCGGTTGTCGACAAAGTAAATGCAGCTCAAAAGTCATATACTAAAAAAGCAAATGTTATAATTTCAGAAAAGTATGAGAAAGAATATAATTCAATAACTGATATAGAAGTAGCAGCAAAAGACATTATTGCACCAATTAAAAAAGCAAATGATGCGGTAGTTAAAAAGGTTGAAACATATGCTGCTTCAAAAGTAGTACCACAAGAAGTACTAGATGCACTTAGAAATACAGTTACAAATCTTCATTTCTCATTACCATTGTCTAGTTATGTAGTAACATCTAGGTATGGTTATAGAAGAAGTGGATATCACACAGGTTGCGACTACGCTGCACCTGTTGGTACTCCTATTCATGCAGCAGAAGATGGTGTTGTTACTTGTGCTGAATGGAAAGGAAATTATGGTTACCTAGTAAAAGTTCAACATACGGGTGGATTTGAGACATACTATGCACATTGTAGCAGATTCGCATGTAATGTTGGTGATACAGTTAAAAGAGGCGACGTTATCGCTTATGTAGGTAGTACAGGAAATTCTACTGGTCCACACTGTCACTTAGAAATAAGATATGACGGAAAGACAATAGATCCTCAAACACTTACAGGAGAGCTATAAAAATTAATACAATAATTAACGGCAATCACTTCGATTTGCCGTTTTTTTTTGCTTTGAAATCAATTCTAGTGACGACCACTGGTCGCCATTTTTTGTAGAAAGACCGTAGCGGCGACCATTGGTCGCCATTTTTTGTAGAAAGACTGTAGCGGCGACCATTGGTCGCCATTTTTTGTATAAAGACCGTAGCGGCGACTATTGGTCGCCAAATTTTTTTCTGTGACACGAGTGTCCCGAAAATGAAAAATTTTTTTCTGTGACATGAGTGTCCCAAAAATGAAAAAATTTTTTCTGTGACAAGAGTGTCCCCAAAATGAAAAAATAATCTTGTTGTTACGTTAATAATGTGATAATCTATTTTTAACATAAACCGATAGGAGGTATATTATGGGTAATATTATTAATATCATTATTACACTTGCTTTAGGCGGTGTAGCAGGATGGCTTGCAGGAATGATTATGAAGAGTGAGGGAGGAATCCTTAGAAACATTATTCTTGGTCTTCTAGGTGGTGCTGTAGGAAGTTTTGTTTTGGGAATAATTGGTATTTCTGGAAGCAATATTATAGGTGGAATTTTAATAGCAGTTTTTGGTGCATGCTTACTTGTATTTCTTGTAGACAAACTAAAAAAATAATTAATAACAAACAGTCAACTTTTTAAGTTGATTGTTTTTTTATGCAAAATAATTTTCAAAAATATAGCACAAAATTTTATCAAAAATTATTTCATATATAACATTGACATTTCAATTTCGTTAATAGATAATTAAATAGTAAGAACATTGTTTCCGTAAGGAGGAAGTAGTTATAATGAGTAAGAAGATTCTTATAGTAGATGATGAAAGAAATATTGTTGATATACTAAATCACAATTTAGTTAAAGAAGGTTATGCAACTTGTCAAGCTTATGATGGAGAGCAAGCAGTTGAAGTTGCTAAGAATGAAAAACCAGATCTTATTCTTCTTGATGTTATGCTTCCAAAGAAAGATGGATTTTCAGTTTGTAAAGAAATACGTCAAACTTCAAATGTACCTATACTTATGGTTACTGCAAAAGAAGACGTTGTAGATAAAATAATTGGTCTAGAGTTAGGTGCTGACGACTACATCACTAAACCATTTAGCGTTAGAGAAGTTATGGCCAGAGTAAAGGCAAATCTTCGTAAAACAGAAAAATATGGAAAAGAATTTCCAATGGGTAAAGTTAGTCCAGAGCTTAAGTTTGGAGTTCTTTCTCTAGATGTTGACAAATATGAAGTTAAAGTAAATGATAAAAACGTTGACCTTACTTTACGTGAGTTTGAATTACTTAAGTTCCTTGCTACACAAAAAGGACAAGTATTTTCTCGTGAAGAACTTTTAGAAAAAGTTTGGGGCTATGAATATTTTGGAGATGTTCGTACTGTCGATGTTACAGTAAGAAGAATTCGTGAGAAGATTGAGCCAAATCCTAGCGTTCCAGAATTTTTGGCTACTAAACGTGGTATAGGATACTATTTTAACGGTCAAGAAAGCTAATTTTCAATACGATAATCACCCCAAAAGTTTTACTTTTGGGGTTTTATAAAGCGCAAATGTTTTTTAACATAGTCGCTAATATTTTTTATAAAGAGGTAATTTATGATTAAGTCATTACAATCAAAAATGATTTTAGTAATGTTTTTCTTTATATTGCTAGTTATTTTGTTTTCGGCGATTTTTTCTATTATTAAAATGGAGCAAGTGTATTACAGAGGCTTTGTTGAAGAAATGCTTAATACTATTTCTAGCTTTGGAATAAATGTAGATAATGTAAGAGAAGAATATACAAATAATCCAAAAGAATTGAGCAGAAGATTAGAAGAGGCAAATATTGAAAAAATTATTAGCAATTTCAATATTTATTTTTCACTTAATAATAATACTAGAAATGGTGTGGTTCTAGATGAAAAATTTAATCAAATTTTTCCTGGTACAGATAATGAAAAGTTCAGAAAAGAACTTGAAATAGCTAAAGAAAACGAATTAGCAAATAGAGAATACGTTCTTATTAATTCAAATGAATTAAATGATTATTGCTTTGTATTTTATCTTAGAGATTTTGAAACCAAAGAGCTTAAAAATGTAATCATAATCACACAAGATAAAACATATATAAACTCTCAAATGAGAGAAGCCACTATTTTTTACATTGCTAGTATGGTTGTAATATCTGTTATCACAGTTATTATTTCTGCACTTCTAGCATCAAACGTAACTAAGCCAATAGAGTTTATTCGAAAGAAAGCACAACTTATTGCAGCTGGTGATGACATTAATGAAATAACACTAGAAGAAAATCAAAAGTCTGAATATGAAGTAATAAGACTTGTAGAATCGTTTAATCTTATGATAGGGCAGATTAAAAGCAATTTAAGTGAGATTTCAAATGAAAAGAATAAACTCGAAGCCATTCTTTTACATTTAAGTGATGGTGTTCTTGCTTTTAATACATCAGGTGAATTAATCCACGCCAATCCAGCGGCAAAGAGACTTTTAAATATAGGTGATGAAACCAAATTTGAAGACATTTGTAACAAACTTCAAATAGATGTTAACATGGAAAAGACCATGTATTTAGATGACTGGACATCTACAGAGACGAGAGTTAACGTAGGCAATATGATAGTTAATATTTTCTTTGCAAGCTTTAGAAATGAACAAGATAATCTTGGCGGTTTGGTAGCTGTTGTTCATGATGTTACAAAGCAGACAAAATTGGATGATATGAGAAAAGAATTTGTTGCTAATGTTTCTCATGAGCTTAAAACACCACTTACTTCAATTAAAACATACACAGAAACAATTCTTGATGATGAAATGACAATGGACGAAGAAGAGAAGAAGAGATTTTTGAATGTTATTCTTTCTGAATCAAACAGAATGAGTCGATTAGTTTCAGATCTTCTTCAACTTACAAAATTTGATTATAACAAAGTATCTTGGAATAAGATTTATTTTGATCTTCCAGAACTTACAAAACAAGTTTGTGAGAAGCACAAAATTCAAGCAGATAATAAAAATCAAATTGTTGATTGCTATGTTACATCTACAGTTCCGATGTGTTATGCAGATAGAGATGGAATTGAACAAGTTATTACTAACATATTGTCAAATGCTATTAAATATACACCTGAAAATGGTTCTATTAAGGTATATGTTGGATGCGTACATGACGATGCATATATTAAAGTAATAGACAATGGTATAGGTATACCTGAAGATGACTTATCTAGGGTTTTTGAGAGATTTTATAGAGTAGATAAGGCACGTTCTAGAGAAATGGGTGGAACGGGACTTGGACTTCCTATTGCAAAAGAAGTTATTGAGGCAAATGGTGGTAGTATTGATATGAAAAGTGAGGTTGGAAAGGGAACAGAAGTTATCATAAAAGTCCCTGTAAAAGAGGAAGAAAACTTGAAATAATTGAATTTTTGAGATATAATACATATGTTTGTAAAAAAGGAATTTTTCCTATTAAATAGCACAATTGAAAGGAGAGAAGGTGTCACTTCACCGATATATATATGTCTAAAAATGACAACGGTAATGCAACAAAATCAATTCCTAGAGAAATAGGAGAATGGGTTGCATGCATTTTTATAGCATTTGCACTAGCAGTTTTTATTAAATACTTCATTTTTACGCCAACATTAGTTCAAATGTCATCTATGTATCCTACAATTCTTAGTGGACAAAGAGTTTTTGTTAATAGATTAGTACGTACATTTAAAATTGAACTTAATAGAGGAGATATTATCACTTTCGAAGCGCCAAATGACTCGGAAGGATCAAGAGAATCTTTGGCAAAAGGTGATGTTAAGGCACAATACAAAGAAGCAGAAGGCTTTGGCTGGTTTACTTACAATGTATTAGAGATAAAGAAAATAAGTTACATCAAAAGAGTAATTGGTTTAGCTGGCGACAAAATCAAAATAGAAGATGGCAAGGTATATGTAAACGACAAACTATTAGATGAATCAGAGTATTTGCCAGATGGCACAGAAACATATATTAGAGCTAGTGGAATTAAGAGTGAATTTGTTGTGCCAGAAGGATATATTTTTGCTATGGGTGACAATCGTACTGGTTCACAAGATTGTAGATCGTTTGGCTGTATACCTGTAGAAAAAGTTGAAGGTAGAGTAGTATTTAGAATGTGGCCACTTAATCATTTTGGTAAGATTACAAAGTCTACAATTTCCAAAAATGAAGTTGATGATTATAATATTGGGAGAAAATAAGAACTTAAAATATGGATAAAATAATAGGTCATATTAAAGTTAAAACCGAATTAGAAAACCTTGTAAACAAGGGAAATGTTGGGCACGCATACATTTTTTGCGGAGTAGATGGTATAGGGAAATCTATTATGGCAGAATATTTTGCTAAAGCTATTCTTTGTGAAAATAATGATTTTGGAAAGCCTTGTAATAGTTGCGAATCGTGTAAAACATTCGGTGTTTCATCAGATTATTATTTAGTTGAACCAGAGAATGATTCAATTAAAGTTGATCAAATACGTGCTATGTCTGATGAAGTTTTTTTACTTCCTACTATATCTAGCAAAAAAGTATTTGTTATAAATGATGCAGATACAATGAATGAGTCTGCACAAAATGCGTTACTTAAGATATTAGAAGAACCGCCAGCGTATGCTGTCATTATACTTGTAGTGTCAAACAAAGAAAAAATACTAAAAACGATTTTATCGAGAACCACAGCAATTAATTTTTTGCCACTTTCAAATGATGAAATAAAACAAATATTTTTTGATGAAGAAGTCAATGAAGAAGTATTATTACTTGCATCTGGAAGTGCTGGAAAATATCAAAAACTATGTAGTTCGGACTATATAGATGATGTAATAGAATTTGAAACAATTCTATCGAGTAGTAATTTATTAGAACTCAATGAAACGTTTACTAGATTCAAAAAAGATAAAACTGTTAAAGAAAATATAGACGATATTTTAGATTTGTTAGTTGTTAAATTAGGTAATAATCTTAAAGTAAATCCAACTAAAGCAATAAAGTTTATAAACATAGTTGAAGAAATTAGGACAAATCTAAAAAAGAATGCTAATTTTGAAACACAATTAGATTATTTTGCAATTAGAATTTGGGAAACAAACAAATAAATTCAGCAACTTATTGTTGCTTTAAAATTATAATAGAAAGGATATAAAACCGTGCAAGAAATTGTTGGAGTTAGATTTAAAAAACTCGGCAAAATTTATTTCTTTGACCCAGAAGGAAAGAAAATAGATAAAGGCCAGTTTGTTATAGTTGAGACAGCAAGAGGACTTGAATATGGTGAGGTTGCTATTGCAAATAGAATGATGAACGAAGACAAAATTGTAGCAAACCTTAAAAGAGTAGTGAGAATTGCTTCTGCTGAAGATACTAAAGTTTTTGAAACTAACGAGAAAAAAGCGCAAGATGCTTTTAAAGTATGTGAAGAAAAAATTGCTAAGCATGGATTAAATATGAAACTTATAGATGTTGAATATACCTTTGATTCTAGTAAGTTATTATTCTATTTTACAGCTGATACTAGAATAGATTTTAGAGAGCTTGTAAAAGATTTAGCTGCAGTTTACAAGACTAGAATTGAACTTCGTCAAATAGGTGTTAGAGATGAAGTAAAAATGCTTGGTGGATATGGAATGTGTGGTAGAGAACTTTGCTGTGTTAACCATTTATCTGACTTAAATACAGTATCTATTAAAATGGCAAAAGAGCAAGGACTTTCATTAAATCCTACTAAAATATCTGGAGCATGTGGAAGGCTTATGTGTTGCTTAAAACATGAACAAGAAGTTTATGAAGAAAAGTTATCTAGACTTCCAAATGTTGGTTCAATAGTTAAAACGGCTGATGGAGAAGGCGTAGTAGAAGATGTCCAAGTTTTAAAAGAATTACTTACAGTTAAGATTACTAACGATGATGATACTTTTAAGAAGGCATATCCTTTAGCTGAAGTTGAGATTATAAAAAATGCTAGGAAAAAAGAAAAGAAACAAGAAGGTGACGCTTCTGAAAAAGAATTAAAAGCTTTGGAAGAAGGATTTATACGTACTGATGATATTTAAGGAGGTGAAAAAAATGGCATATCAAATTAGTGGTGATTGTATTGGTTGTGGATCTTGCGCAGCTGGTTGCCCAGTTGGTGCTATCAGTGAAGCAGTTGGTAAATACGAGATTGATCCAAACACATGTATAGAGTGCGGAGCTTGCGCACAAACATGTCCAGTAGGAGCACCAAGAAAGTAGTCTATAATTAGGCGTCATTAAATGACGCCTTTTTTCTACTTTAGAGACAGAATTATAGTTAAACAAAAAGGATTGGTTTAGATGGAAAAAGGAACATTATATTTAGTTGCCACACCAATTGGTAATTTAGAAGATATTACTTTAAGGGCACTTAATACTCTTAAAGAGGTAGATATAATTTTAGCTGAAGATACTCGTAAAACTTTAAAATTACTTAATCATTTTGAAATTTCGAAGAAGTTAATCAGTTTTTATAGACACAATGAAGGAGTCAAGATAGACTATGTTTTATCTTTGCTTAACGAAGGTAAAAACCTAGCTGTAGTATCTGATGCGGGAACACCTGGAATATCTGATCCAGGTGAAGATTTAGTAAAAGCTTGTATAGAAAATAATATAAGAATAGTACCTATCCCAGGAGCTGTTGCATTTATTCAAGGTCTTATAACATCTGGATTCGATACTACTAGATTTGTTTTTGAAGGCTTTTTGCCCATGAATAAAAGAGGTCGCAAAGAGCGTCTCAAAGCTTTAAAAGATGAAAAAAGAACAATAATATTTTACGAAGCACCTCATAAATTAAGACAAACCTTAAAAGATTTATTAGAAACTTTTGGAGAAGAAAGAAGAACTGTGCTAGCGCGAGAGATTACAAAAATTCATGAAGAGTTTTTAAGAATGACATTAAAAGAAGCAGAAAGGTATTATGCACATGACGATATTAAAGGTGAGTTTGTAGTTTTAGTTGAAGGAAAAAAAGAAGATATAGAAGATAAAATCTCTGACGAAAGTATAGAAGATTTAATGCAAAAATATTTAGAGCAGGGGATAGATAAAAAAGAAGCAATGAAACTTGTGGCAAAAGATAAGGGCATTACCAAATCTGAAGTTTATAAAGAACTATTAAAAAAACAAGACGAGAAATAATCTCGTCTTTTTCATGCCAATTTGTAGGGGCGATTATTAATCGCCGTAAACTATATTACCCAACCACCATTCGGTGATATTACTTGTCCTGTTATATAATCACTATCATCTGAAGCTAAAAACAATGCTGCTTTTGCGATATCTTCAGTAGATCCGATTCTTCCGAAGCGGTATTTCATCGGTGATAGCATTAAGTTCATCCATTGAATAATCTGAAATCATATCTGTCATAACAATACCAGGAGCAATACAATTTACTTGAATGTTGCTAGGTCCAACTTCTTTTGCAAGGGCTTTTGTAAGGCCGATGATTCCAGCTTTAGAAGCAGAATATGCAACTTCCATAGAAGCTCCTGTTATACCCCAAACTGAGGAAATATTTATAATTTTACCAGACTTTCTTGCAATCATTTGAGGTAGTGTAGCCTTACAAAGATTATATGTTCCAGTAAGATTAACAGCAATTAATCTATTCCATTCATCAATTGATAAATCTTGAAATAATCCAGTACAAGAGATACCTGCATTGTTTATAAGAATATCAATTCCTCCAAATACTTGGTTAGTGTACTCAACCATATTTACAATACTTTGTTGGTCTGATACATCAGCACCATAAACCTTAACGTTAGGAAGTTCACTGGCAATTTGATTAGCAATACTTTCGGATTTATTGAAGTTTAAAAGAACATTGTATCCTGCATGAGCAAAGGCATATACCATAGCTTTACCAATACCTCTAGAACCGCCGGTAATCAATACTGTTTTACTCAAATAAACACATCTCCATTTCTACGTATCATGTTTTAACAACTTTCCGGTAAATAATTTCCCAATAAACGAAATAATCTTATAGAATGTTATTTTAATCTTTTTCTTGATAAGATAGCCTTTTTTAAGTCTTGGAATCTCAATAAGGGCCATACTGTCTGATACAGGAATATCAATAATTTGTCTTTCAACAGTGGCAACATAGTTACTACCATTGTTGTTATCCCAACGACCATTAGAGCTTCTAAAGCAGAAATTTACATCTCCAAATTCATCAAAAACAATGTCGTTTTCGTATCCAGAAGGCCCTTTTAGAAGCTTAATTTCCTGTAAATTATCCCATAAAAGGCCATATCCATAATGCATATATATCTCATCTGGAGAGTCGCTTGTAAGGCTACCAGAGTATATAATCTTAGTTAAAGTGTCTATTTTAAGAGCATCACCATCAAAATATATAGTATCTAAAATGTTCATAAAATCCCCCTTATAGCCAAAAATATACACTTTGGCAAGTTTTTAATAAACACCAATATTATTATATAATAACTAATAAAAAGCGACAACTTTTTCATCAATTTGTAATTATTGCGGTAATATTACTTTACAATTTCAATATTATGAAAACACGAAAATATGTTGCCACAGGTCATAAATTATGATAAAATATACGCGTTTAATGGAGAAGTATGCAAACTTTTCATTTCTTATCGAAAGAGGTATAAAATATGAGTAGAATTATGCGTTCGCACAAAACAGAAAAAGGGGTAGGAGTATTAGTAATAGTAATTATACTATTGCTTATTTGTCTTGCTTTTTTCGGTATTGCATTTGCAAGCTCAAATAGTGATAAAGTACTTAATGGCGTTACGATCAATAATACTGTTGAAATTGGAGGCAAGTCTTTTGATGAAGCAAAAGCTATTG
>JAEEGL010262343.1_pt1 | contig 12817 bp, 9 predicted proteins | sample 9134231 | NCBI WGS metagenome assembly JAEEGL01 (sample SAMN16246548, study PRJNA631951) | gut metagenome | biome: gut microbiome; feature: rumen; material: fiber-attached | host: Bos | place: Iran: Karaj | collected 2018-10
CATTTGTCGTGGAAGAACTGTTCGCATCGGTCCCGGCGCGTTTGAAATTCCTGAAATCCGCGAGAACGGAAGCCGGATATATCGGGGACTATATCGGAAAGATGATCCTGGCAAGACCGGAGATATCGTTCCGGTATGAATCGGACGGCAAAACCGTATACGAGACCTATGGCGACGGGAGCCTTTATAATGCGGTCTTCTGTGTTTACGGATCAACGATCGCGGACAAGCTTGTCAAGGTCGATTACGACAACGGATACATGAAAGCGGAAGGATATCTCGGATTGCCTGAGATATCGCGCAACAACCGTTCCTTTCAAACGTTGTTTGTCAACGGACGATCGATACGCTCTGCTGCTGTTTCCGCAGCGGTTGCACAGGCGTATGACACGCGTCTGATGATCGGAAGGTTCCCGTTCTTTGTATTGAATCTTTCGATTGCCCCGCAGGAGGTGGATGTGAACGTACATCCGACGAAGACGGAGGTCCGGTTTGCGGATGAAAACCGCGTGTTTACTTCTGTTTCGGCGGCGGCAAAGCTTGCGCTCGGCTCGAGCGAACGGCATGTGGAATCCGCGCTGGACCATGTAACCCCGGTACAGCCGGAGCTGCCTAAGGAACCCGTCACAGCGCACAAAACGGTCTCGGCGCCGCGTATCGATTTCCACGAATACGCAAAGGGCGGATCCTATTCCTATCGGGAAAGCGATCTCAATACGTTCTCCAAATCGGGATCGGGCGGGAGCGTGCCGAAATACACGGTCCATACACAACCCGTTCCGGTACAGAGCAAAGCAGAACCCACGCCGCCCTTGTTCTCGGATACGCCCATTGAGATCATAGGCTGCGTATTTCAGACATATTGGATCGTAACCCGTGATCGTGATATGTTCCTGATCGATCAGCATGCTGCGCATGAACGCAGATTGTATGACGATCTTTGTGCGCGAAGGACGGAGCTCACTTCGCAGCCGCTGCTTGTTCCGCGGGAGATCACGCTGACTCCGTCGGAGATGTCTCTCTGTACGGATCGTCAGACTACGATGGAAGAACTCGGGTTCGGACTGATCCGAACCGGTGCAACGACCGTAACAATCAACGAAGTGCCTGTTCTGAACGGACAGATGCTGGGCGAATCGTATCTGCACGCGGTTCTTTCGATCCTCGCAGAACACGGGAAAGACGTGAAACAGGAGCTTTTGAAGGAACGGCTGATGCAGACGGCGTGCAAGCACGCGATCAAGGGCGGAGAAGCCATTGATCGGGAGGAGATCTCCGCATTGCTGAACGCCTTTTTGAGCGGAGATCTGCCGCTGACTTGCCCTCACGGAAGACCGGTTATCGTTCGGATCACAAGATCGGAACTGGAAAAAATGTTCCGAAGGATCGTATGAACAATCCGCCGACCGTTCTTTGCATTGCCGGACCGACCGCGTGCGGCAAAACGGCATTATCCGTGGCGCTTGCCAAAAGGGCAGGGGGGGAGATCGTGTCCGCGGATGCGGTCGCGGTATATCGCGGAATGGACATCGGTTCCGCTAAACCGACTGCAGAAGAAAGAGACGGGATCCCGCACCATATGATCGACTGTGTCGACGTGACCGATGAGAGCTTTACGGTCTCGACTTTCCGAACGCTTGCGCGTGCGTCGATCGACGATATCCTTTCTCGCGGGAAAATGCCGATCGCAGTCGGGGGAAGCGGATTATACCTGGATTCGATTTTTGCCGATATGCAGTTCTCGGCGCCTTCGGATCCTGAAATCCGGGCTTCGCTTGAGAAAGAATACGACGCCGATCCGATCGCTTTCTTTGATGCACTTCGGAAAGCAGATCCGGTCACGGCAGAAAGACTTCATCCGAACGATAAAAAACGGGTCGTCCGCGCTTCGGAAGTCTTAAGGATAACGGGGAAGCCTTTCTCCGCGCTGAACCGAGCATTTGAAACAGCGCAGACCGAAAACGATACATATCACACAGTCAGAGTGGGTCTCAATATGGATCGCGATCTGTTGTACGACCGTATCAGCAAACGAGTCGATCGCATGATCGAGGACGGATTGGTCGAGGAAGCATACTCGTTTTTCAGACGGGGATTGACTCCCGCAAATTGCCGCGCGCTGCAGTCGATCGGATATGCGCAGCTTTACGATGTATATACGGGTGCGGCAGCGCTGCCTGACGCGATCGATCAGATCAAACTGGATACGAGGCATTTTGCCAAGAGACAGATCACATGGTTTAAAAGAAACCCGAAGATCACATGGTTCGATCCGATCCGGACGCCCGCAGATGAATTGATACAAAAGATACTGGAGTTAACGGAATGAAAATCGATGAACTCATCCAAAACGCAGAAGAACGCACAAAAGACGCATTTTCGCGCGTCGATCGGATCGCGCTCACGTGTCAGGAGCGCGTGCTGAACGCATTTCAGACGCACAGGATCTCGGCAAGACACTTTTCTCCGACAGAAGGATACGGATATGACGATATCGGCAGGGATGCGCTGGACGAGGTTTTTGCGGATGCGTTGAACGCTGAGGCGGCGCTTGTCCGGGCGCAGATCGCAAACGGAACGCACGCGATCTTTCTTGCGTTATCCGGAACGCTTGAACCGAATGATACCGTCCTGTCGTTAACCGGTACGCCGTACGATACGCTGGAAAGCGCCGTCGGGCTCAACAAGGATCTTCCGAATGCGCTTTCACGTTTTGCCATTCAATTTCACTCGATCCCGCTCACGGATGAAGGGCTCGACTTCAGAGCGGCAGAGGAGCGGCTCAGATCCGACCGCTCGATCCGTATGGTCTATCTGCAGCGTTCAAGGGGTTACGCATGGAGAGAAGCGCTTACGATCCAAAAGATCCGCGAAACGATCTCCTTTGTTCGATCGATCCGACCGGACGTCATCATATTTGTCGACAACTGCTACGGAGAGTTTACGGAGTCTGTCGAACCGACAGCAGTCGGCGCAGACCTGATCGCCGGAAGCCTGATCAAAAACTGCGGCGGCGGAATTGCGCCGACCGGCGGTTATATCGCAGGAAGAAAGGATCTGATTGAAGCCGTATCATACCGTCAGACGGTACCGGGGTGCGGAAAAGAGATCGGCTCCTACGCCGCTTCTTACCGGCCGTTCTATCAGGGACTGTTTCTGGCGCCGCATACGGTGGCGCAATGTTTGAAATGCGCGATCCTGTTTTCTGCCTTGTTTGAGCTTCTGGGATACAAAACGCTTCCGCATCCGGATGATGCAAGAAGCGATATCATTCAATCTGTCATGTTCGGCACAAAGGAGGAAATGATTGCATTTATGCAGGCGGTACAGGCGGCGGCGCCGATCGACAGTTTTGTCGTACCGGAACCGTGGGATATGCCGGGGTATAACGATCCGGTTATCATGGCCGCCGGAACATTCGTTCAGGGCGCAACGACCGAACTGTCCGCGGACGGACCGATTCGCCCACCGTATACGGCATATCTGCAGGGCGCATTGACCTACGAGCATGCGGTGCTTGCCGCAAGAAGTGTGTTGAAGGCGTTAATAACTGCGCATTAAGCCTGTCACGCGACCGAGGATCTCGATGCGATCCGTCGGATAAAACATGGGAGAGAAAGCGTCGTTTTCGGGACGAAGCTCGATCTCCTTTCCTTTTTGGAAAAAACGTTTGACGGTGACCTCCTCGCCGTCGATACGGGCAACGACGATGTCGCCGTCATGCGGCGCGGCGTCGAGCTCGACGATGATCATATCGCGGTCGCATATACCGGCGTTTTTCATGCTTTCTCCGTCGACGCGAAGCATGAACGCGTCGGTACGTGATCCGCGGAGCAGGATCGACGGAACCTGAATCGTATCCTCGCGGTTCTCATATGCCATGATCGGCAATCCGGCAGCAACCTTGCCCAGAAGAGGCAGAGCAGTCGTTTTTACATGTTCAGAGGAGGAAACGGCATATGCACGTTTTTTGTTTGCGTCATAGGAAAGCAGTCCTTCCTCCGACAGCATGCGGAGATAGCGGTGAACGGAGGCGGGGGAAGCCAGACCGACGCCTTCACAGATCTCACGGACGGTGGGCGGATAGCCGTTGCGTTCGGTTTCGGACAAAATAAAACGATAAACCCGATCTTTCGCATTTTCTATCTTTTTCATAGTCCACCTCCGAGTGCATTATAACATACCGCCTGCCAAAATGCAAACATTTGTTCGCAAAAAAATCAATCTTCGGGCTCGTTCGGTGAATCGGCAGGGAATTCCGGATGTTCTTCGCGCAATTTGATGTATTTCGCTGCCTGGCGGCTCTTTTCTTCGGTCATGGCGGCATAATGCTTACGGGTCGTATTAACGTCTTTATGTCCAAGCACATCTGCGACAAGGTATATATCGCCGCTTTCCTGATAAAGCATCGTGCCGTATGTACTGCGAAGTTTATGCGGCGTGATCTTTTTCAGGGGAGTGGCGATTTTCGCATATTTCTTGACAAGATTCTCGACGGCGCGGGGAGTGATCCGTTTGCGCTGGATCGAAAGGAAGAATGCGTTTTCGTGTCCGGTCTGCGGAATGATCTTTTTTCTTTCTTCAAGATAGTCTAAAAGCGCTGCGGCAACTTCGGGTCCGAAAGCGAGCGTCATCTGATTGCCGCCTTTGCGTGTTACGACAAATTCATTCTTTGAAAAGTCAATGTCGTTGAGATCGATGCCGACAAGTTCGGAGATACGGATCCCGGTGCCTAGAAACAGGGAGAGGATCGCAACATCGCGAAGCTTTGTCACATCGTGAAAACGGCGCTGTGCGGACGTCATTCCGCTGCCTTGCTCCGCAATATCCAGCAGATCGGCGACTTCATTCGCATCCAACCGTATGATCGCTTTTTCGTGCAGCTTCGGTGTGTCGACCAAAGCGGCGCAGTTGGTTTTAATCATTGATTTTTTGTACAAGAATTTAAATAGCGCTCGGATTGCCGATAATTTACGGGATTTTGCACGCTCGTTGTTTTCTATGATTTTTTCGCCGTCAGAGCTTTTGCTTTGATACAGAGAGATGTACTCGAGATAGAGCTCTATGTCGAGGGAACAGAGGAGTTCCATATCGGCGAGAGTTAACTCCCTGATCGATTTCCCGGCAAACCGATCGATCTGACCGGACGTCAGAAAACGAAAAAAAGTGCGGAGATCGACCGCATAGCCGTAACGTGTTAAAATCGACGTTGTCGGTTCAACGGCGCGAAAATACAACGCGCAAAAAACAGGAAGCTCGGAAAGGATTTTTCGAAACCGCGCGGTGTAGTCCAGCTTTTTCTTGGCTTGATAATCGCTCATAAATGCCTCCGAATCGAATAGGGAATGTCTGCATTCTGTAAATCCATTTTAACACAACTATTCGTTAAAGACAAGTTTAACGAATAGATGTTTACAAAATAGACATGTTTTTAACCAAAAATCGTAAAAACTCCGGTTTTTGACCGGAGTTTTAAATTATTGTTCGTCATCGATTTTAGTCAGTTCTTTGATCGCATCCCGAGCAAGTTTGTCACAGCGATTGTTTTCTTCGTTATCTGCGTGACCTTTGACTTTATGAAAAAATACTGTATGTGTCACGCATAATGCGTCAAGCTGTTCCCAAAGATCTTTGTTCTCGACGTCGTGACGGTTTGACGTTTTCCAGCCGTTGCTGCGCCAGGTTTTCAGCCAACCTTTTTGAAATGCGTTGCACAGATATGCGCTGTCCGTATACAAATCCACAAAACAGCTTCGTTTCAGCAGCCGCAGCGCTTCGATCGCAGCGGTCAGTTCCATACGGTTATTCGTTGTGTTTTCTGCGTTTCCGCTCGACTCTTTTCTGTGCGAACCGTAAATCAGCACACAACCCCAGCCGCCCGGTCCGGGATTATGCGAACAGGCACCGTCCGTGTAAATCGTCACACGATCCATAAATCCTCATTTCCGATCAAAAAATAATATATAATCCGTAATCACCGACAATTGCAGATGTTTCAGATTCCCTGATAACATCTCTGTTTGTATGGTATCATGTTCCTTGAGAAAAGTCGATATGTTTTGCGCATATTTTTTTAACAGATCCATGATTGACGAAATTTCGTTTCCTTTGATCTTTTCAAGCTTTTCCGCAACGTTCAGGCATTCCTCTTTCCGCAGATCCAACTCATGGTTCAGGTTCTTTTCCGAAAGATCGCCCTTATCGAACGCAAGACAAAGCGTACAAAGGTCGGACGGAATCCTGTTCATGACATTCACTGCTTCCTTTACAAGATCGACCGCCGCCTGATCTCCGTCAAGCGTGATCTTCAGCCCGCTGCTTTCGGTGATATACGGCGTTGCTTCGAACCCGTCCGCGCGGACCTGATTCTGCACGGAAATAAGACTGTTTTTATCCGTATACGCGGCTGCAAAAACTCTGTACACGGATCCGTCCGGATAGACCGTTCCGCCTGCGCCCATGCGCATGATTTCATCTGCATGGCGATCGGCGTCCGATACGTTCGTAAACGCGCCCATTTGCAGAATATAGAACGGAACCTCATCGACGGTGATGACTTCATGCGTCTTTATACTCGGCATCGGGCTGGATGTGGGCTGAGACAGAAGTTCTTCCTGCTGCTTTAAGGCGGATACGATCTGCTTGTCGGCAGATTGCGGTTTGCAGTTGCGTATCGGATCGATCACATGTTCCGTCAGATATCCGCCCAATGGCGACAGGACGACGATACACGCGATCAGAACGATAGAAATCATTACGATCAGCACGGTGACAAGACGGTTTCCGCTGCTCCGTGTATTGCGTTTAGATACGGTATGGCGTTTTTGTTCCATCAAATAAACCCTCCTTTGTTGTTATCAAAACTTACGCAGGAGGGTTCGTATATATGCACGTTAACAGATCTTACGCATGATCATTGTTCTCGCTCGGTGGAACGATCACATCCGGAACCGAGGATAACGGGATCGCGTTGCTGACGTATTTCTTCAGGGTGAATCGGAAGCAAGTCCATTCTCCTTCTACGCTGTCCACTTCGATCTGTTCTTCAAGCTGATCCATGATCTTCTTTGCGATCGACAGACCCAAACCCGTACCGCCGTCCTTGCGGGAAGCATCGACCTTATAAAAACGTTCGAATACGCGGGACAGATTATCCTTGGAGATTCCGATGCCGTCGTCCCAGACGTCGATCACGACTTCGTGGGCGGCGTTGACGGCACGCAGACGGATAGTGCTCTTTGCATATCGAAGCGCGTTGTCGATCAGGATCACGAGCACCTGTTCGATCCGGTCCCGATCACTCAGGACGGAAGGAAGCGATTCCTCCGTTTCCATTTCGATCCGGATATTCCGCTTCTTTGCCTCGGTCTGAAAGCTTTGGGACACCTCCTCAAGCAGCTCATTGACGTCGAACATGGTCATTTCCATGGATTCCGTTCCGGACTGCAGCCTCGACAGCTGCAGCATGTCGGTAATCAGACGGGAAAGACGTTCCACCTCGCGCAGCATGATCGTAAAATACTGTTTCTGCTTTTCGGGATCCTTTACCATGCCGTCGGAAAGCGGCTCAAGAAGACCGCGCAGAGAGGTCAGCGGCGTGCGCAATTCGTGGCTGATGTTTGCGATGTATTCATTCCGCATACGCTCGAGTTTTTCGATCTCGGTTGCGTCTTTGAACAAACCGACCGCGCCGATACAGCCTTCGGAATCGGAAAGAACCGGAACGACAGAGATCCAGAGAACACGGTCGCCGGGAAGATTATAGTGGAACATCCGGGGTTCTTCCGAATCCACAACACTTTCAAAGGCTTCCCAGATCGAGCGATCCGGAACGAGGTCCATCGTTGAATGCACATAGACCGATCCGAACATCTTCATCAAAGCAGGATTGTAATGCGTCAGCTCGCCTTGCTTGTTGATCGCGGCGACGCCGTCGTTGAAGCTGGAAAGAATGTAGCCAAGCTGCCGCTTTTCATTTTCCAGCTGCCGGATCGTTGTCGACAGCGCGCTGCTCATGCTGTTCAAGGTACGCGCAAACAACCCGAGTTCGCCGGGATAGTCGTCCTTCGCACGGACGTCATAATTGCCTTTCGAGAGCTGTTTGGCTACCTTTGTCATTTCGTTGAGCGGGTGCAGCATCTGATTGACGGCAAAATAAGACGTCAGGATAAGCAGCGGCAGCAACAGCAGCGAGACCAGCCACAAGGAACGCGACAAACGCGAAAAGGCGACATTGATGCGGTTGATCTGCTTTATCAGGATAAAACTCCCGATATACACGGATTGATTGACGTGCAGCGGCCGACCGACGCAGATCGCATTGATTTTTTCGGCAATCCGGTAGTCTTCGTGCTCTATAGATTCGCCGGCGGATAAACGGCTGTACAGCTCCTGCAGTCGGTCGGTATCCGGAAGACTGTCCATGTTGGTGTAGATATCCGTTTTTTCGGGACCAGGTACAAACAGGATATACGAGATCTCGTTTGAGGTCGATATCACGTCAAGATAGCCTTTTAAGGACGTTTTGGGAAGCTGCTCCTGTCCTTCCGTAAAGGAAAACAAGCCCTGAAGGCTGTCCGCTGTTTGATTCAGGGATTTGCGTTCAAGCTCCAGGTATGTTTTCTTTCCGAAATAAGCGTAGGCAACGACCAGAACGAGGTTTCCGATGATCAGCAGGACCATGCATATCAGAAACGCTCTGCGAAACACTTCACCTCTGCGTTTCATAGGCGATCAGGCATTCTCAAGCTCGAATTTGTATCCGACCCCATAGATCGTTTTGATGCTCCATCCGAGTCCTTCCGAATCCAGTTTGGCGCGAAGACGCTTAATGTGCGTATCGACGGTTCGCGTTTCACCGGCAAAATCATAGCCCCAGACGCGCGAAAGAAGCGTGTCGCGGGTAAAGACCTGACCGGGATTCGATGCGAGCATATAGAGGATCTCGATCTCCTTCGGCGTGCAGATCACGTGCTCTCCGCGGAGCGTCACAGAGTAGCTGTTCAGATCGATCGTCAGACCGTTGTAGGAGACGATATTCGGATCGGCAGACTGCGATTTTGCCTCAACGCGCCGAAGGATCGCTTTGACGCGCGCAACAACTTCACGCGGACTGAACGGCTTGACGATATAGTCGTCCGCGCCGAGCTCAAGACCCAGAATACGGTCGATCTCCTCCCCCTTTGCCGTCAGCATGACGATCGGCATGGAGGATGATTTCCGGATCTCACGGCATACCTCTATACCGGACTTTTTCGGCATCATAATGTCAAGTATCATCAAGGATACGGTTTGATCCGCTTTATTCAGACCTTCTTCGCCGTCATATGCATCAATGACCTCGAAGCCCTCGGCTTCGAAATAGAGATGAAGCGATTCATGTACGACCGGCTCGTCGTCACAGATCAGAATTTTGATCGCCATTCTTATTTCCTCCTGTCATCTTTTTCAATTATAAACCGTACAGCTTGTATAGACAAGCATCTTTTCAGCCGCCCGTTGCAGCGTTCTGCCACGCAGAGAATCAGGGCTCGGAAACCAGCCGGTTGTATTCCTGCAGGAGCGCATCATAAGCGGTATGGTATTCGACCGAATTGGCGGCCTGCCGCATCTGATCGATCAAGGAGGTCAGATAGTTCGCCTCCGTCTCCGAAATCCGATCATCTTCCGCGATCAGATCTTCAACGGAACGAATCAGGCTGTCCCCCTTCTGCTTCAATGCATCGAACGAAGAATCGATCGTGCAAACGGGAAACTCCAATATGAATTGCGAAACGCTTCGATCCGTACGGACCCAGGTGTCTCCGAACAGCTTGTTCAGGATCGTATCGCTGAGATCATAGAACTGGTTGCCCGGACGAAGCAGAACATACGTGCGCTGTTCGATGTTATCGGGATTACAGTATTTCCCCGCAACCGCGCCGGATTCCTTGCAGATCGACAGCGTTGCATGCATATCGCACGGTTCGGTGGGAACGCTTGCATAGCTGAACCAGTCCGTTACGGATTTATACTTATTGAATTCCTTTTGTGAATTCCGATAATGCACGCACGCGTCGGTGGCAAGTTTGCCGGAGATCGGACAAACCGTGCGCTGCAAAAGCCCGAGCGTCGCTTCGTTTTCATTGATGATCGGCTTGCTTTCTACGCCGTCCATCAGCTTCGTCATAAACAGATTCCACAGTACTGCAGCATATTTACCGCCGCTCGAACTTGTTTCGAGCTTATTGGACGGATAATCGTGACCGATCCAGACAACGGCCGTATACTTGCAAGTCATCCCTGCAAAGAAAACGCTGGCGTAGTCAGAATTGGTTCCGGTTTTTCCAGCAACCTCATATCCCGCGATCTGCGCGCTTTTGCCGGTACCGTTCTGCACGGCGTTTTTCAGCATATCCACAAGCAGATACGGCGTGGAAGAATCGGAATATACCTTTGTCTGCGTTCCGCGGATGATATCGGCGTTCAGGATCACATTGCCGGCGTTGTCCGTCACTTTGGTAAAGGACAAAGGCTCATTGTAGTATCCGTTGTTTGCGATCGCCGCGTATGCAGCGCACATCTGCAGAGGCGTAATGCCGCTGGTGCCCAGAGCAAGTCCGGGACCGTCCTTGTTCAGCTGTGATTCCGGGATGCCGAGTCGTTTCATGTACTCGACAGACTGATCGATGCCGACGTATTTCGAGAATAACAAACGGGCGGCGACGATGTTCAGCGATTCGGTAAGGCCGTAGCGCATCGTAACGGGACCGTAATGCTGCTTCTGGAGACCGCCTTCGGGATAGCCCTTCTCCCCTCCCCATCCGTTGATGGGACCTTCCGTATTCGCAATGATCGTTGCAGGCGAAGCGCCGTTGTCCAGCGCGGGACCGTAGATGCTGAGCGGCTTGATGGAGGATCCGACCTCGACATAGCTTTGCGTAGCACGGTTCAGTCCTCTGCGGATCGAAGGCTCGGTACGACCGCCGACGATCGCTCTGATCTCGCCGGTGTATTGATCGATAACGACGGCGGCCGCCTGCGGTTCGATCGTTTCGATCGTGATGCTGTCGGAAATCGTTTCCGTAATGACGTTCTGACTCATGTCGGCGAGCTTCGGATAGCCGTCCCAGTTTGTCAGTTCGTTCTGTACGGTTTCCTGAACGGCCGGATCGAGCGTCGTGTAGATTCGGTATCCGCCGGTCCTCAGCTTGTTTTCGTAGATCTGACGGTTCTGCGAGTTGTTTGCGACATGATCCTGCTCCATCCAGTGCGTAATGACGTCGTCGATGCAGTACTCAACAAAGTATGCATGCTCGTACATGCGGGAATTCTCCGAAAACTGATTGATCGCCACATCTTCGTCCAACGCGGCAAGATACTGCTCGCGCGTGATCTTATCGTTTTCGTACATACGCGCAAGGACGGTATTGGTCCTGTAAACTGTGTACTTTTCATACGCGTCCGGATCCCGTCCGTAGTATTCCCAATAATAGTTCAAACGTGGATTGTAGCGATAAGGGTTCTGCGTCAGACCGGCGATCATGGCGCATTCGCGTATGCTCAGTTCCGTCAGCTCTTTGCTGAAATAATCCTTTGCGGCAGTTTTCACACCGTAATTTGAGCCGCCGAGATAGATATCGTTCAGATATGCTTCGAGAATGTCGTCCTTCTCCATGACCTGCTCGCACTGCAGGGCAAGAAACGCCTCCTGAACCTTGCGCTTGTATGTGCGTTCGGCGCCGAGGACCTTATTTTTGATCAACTGCTGCGTGATCGTGCTGCCGCCGGAGGAATTGCTGTTGCCCAGTATTTCGAGCGCGGCAGAAAACAGACGTTTGAAGTCGACGCCGCTGTGCTTATAGAAACGCACGTCCTCCACAGAGATAAACGCATTGCGCAGCATCTCCGGAATATCTTCGAGCTCGACCCAGTCGCGGTATTCGATGGCAGATATCGACATCAGCTCGTTGCCGTTCAAATCGTAAAGATACGACGTTCGGTCGCTTTTTGTCAACTGCGCGATATCAAAGACCGGCGTCGTTTCGATATATGCTTTCAAAACGCCGTAAACAAGACCCGCACCTGCCATGCCGACGATCAGGACAGCCACGAGCAAAAGCTTCAGCGATAAAAACAAGACGTCCAAAGCAAAGGGTGTTTTCCCTTTGCTCTTTGTGAAGAATGAATTCTTCCCGATGCGGACATGTTTGACAGACTTCTTTTCCATACAGTCAGTATACCATACTTTCAATCTGCTTGAAAACGCTTTTTGTTTTATTCATAAAAATAACACATTCCCGTGAAAAAAGTACTTGCCTTTTTGGGGGCGATGCCGTATAATACCATCTGTTCGGGGCTTTAGCGAAGTTGGCTATCGCGCTACACTGGCAGTGTAGAGATCAGGGGTTCGAATCCCCTAAGCTCCACCAAAAGCAGCTTTCGGGCTGCTTTTTTCATGTCATAACTGCTGCACGTCCGTATTCCGATACACCAGAAAACGAAACGCAAGCTCGTTTTCATACTGCATTTCGCCGGCATCGATCAGGATCCAGTTCGGAAGAAGATTCAGATTCGGGAAGAACCGATCCGCTGCTTCTTCGGTATAGGTCAGCGTAACGAGCGCCTCCGTGCAGAACGGCAGTAGCTGCCGGTAGATCTGTTCGCCGCCGCAAACGAAAACCGAATCCGGATCGCGCTGACCGAGCACGGCGGGAAGATCATCGAGCTCGTTCAGTACGATTGCATTTTCCGCACGAAACGATCTGTCACGCGTAAAGATGATGTTGTCTCTGCCGGGCAGCGGCGCTCCGTTCGGGAAAGTCTCAAGCGTCTTTCG
>JAEEGL012590775.1_pt1 | contig 12817 bp, 10 predicted proteins | sample 9134231 | NCBI WGS metagenome assembly JAEEGL01 (sample SAMN16246548, study PRJNA631951) | gut metagenome | biome: gut microbiome; feature: rumen; material: fiber-attached | host: Bos | place: Iran: Karaj | collected 2018-10
GCTTTCATTTTGTGGTCAAAAGGTGGATTTTTCAAAGCTATAATTCGTCTGCTATGCAATTCTCCTGAACAAATGGAAGGACAGAAAACAACTATATTACCGGCAGCAATTTGCAGACAATCCATATATTCGTTCCGGCAATAGCGCAGCAGATGCTTCTCATATCTGCTGCGTTCTGTTTTTATAGCGTTCATGTCTTTATCATCTTGGCGACATTTATAAAGTGGTCGGCGATCCTTTCTGCGTCGGACGAAAGTGAAAGATACTGCGCTCCGACATCGGCCGTACATACTCCGGAACCCAGGCGCTGGATGTGATTGTCGGCCATTTCCGCAGTCACGGTATCGACCATATCCTCTGTCTCGAATGCAAGATCTAGGGCCTTCTGGTCATTTTTGATATAAGCCTGCATTGCGTGTGAGAAAAGTTCCTCAATAAGCCCGCGGACAGCTTCGATCTCACTGACTGCATTATCGGAGAAGTGTTCGCCGGCGTTTCTGAGATGCTCGGCATACTCGACTATGTTCTCTGCGTAGTCACCGACACGTTCAAGGTCGGTTACAGCGTGGAACGCAGTTGAGATATATGTCATATCCTTGGCGCTGAGCTGCATATTCGAGAGCTTCACAAGATAGTTTACTATCTGTTTGTTCAGGAAGTTGAGTTCTTCCTCGTTTGCGCGGAACTGTTCAAGCTCCGCAAAGTCAAGTGTAGAGATGATATGGCAGGAAAGCGAAAAATTCTGCATAGCGATCTCCGCCATATTCACTATCTCGTTCTTCGCCTGCTGTACAGCCACAGGCGGCGTTTTCAGCATATAGTCGTTGATGTAGTGGAGTCTCGGAGCGTAGGGTTCCTCCGCGACGGGCTCCGGGTCATCGGGTATGAGCTTTTTCACTCCTCCGACAAGTATATCCGTCAGCGGGAGAGCCACCAGCGCCGTACATACGTTGAACACGGTATGGAACATAGCGAGCTGTGTCTGCGGAGCTCCCGGGAACATACTTCCGAACACCGCACCGAAGTCTACGAAAAGCCCTATGACCGTAAAAAGTACAACACCGCTTATATTGAATATCAGGTGTATCGTTGCGGTGCGTCTGGCGTTCTTGCCGCTCGTCAATCCCGCCATAAGAGCCACGGCGCATGAACCGATGTTCGAGCCCATGGTAAGATATATGCCCTGTTCCAGAGATATGAGTCCGGACACGACCATGGTTATGGCGACAGACGTCATGACAGAAGAACTCTGCACTATCGCCGTGAGTATAGCTCCTATAACTATCAGAAGTATGATGTTGTTTATGCCTGCCAGAAAGCTCTTCACCGCTTCGAGACGGGCAAAGCTGTCCATGGAGCCGCTCATCATCTCAAGACCGACAAAGAGCATACCGAATCCCGCGAGGATACCGCCTGTCTTTTTTAGCGTATCTGTTTTGGCAAAGTTCGACATGAAGGCTCCGACACCGGCAAGCGCCGAGAAAATGACTGTCGTGGATACCATATCGCCGCCGAACATACCGAGTGCGACGACCTGTCCGGTCACGGTGGTACCGATATTCGCGCCGTAGATGATAGTCGCTGCCTGTGCGAGAGACATTATACCTGCGTTAACAAAGCCTATGACCATGACTGTCGTGGCTCCGGAGCTCTGTATCGCGGCTGTACCGACCGCACCTATGCCCACGCCGAGCATCTTGCTGCCCGAGGCTTTGGAGAAGAGTGATTTCAACTTGCTGCTGCTCAAAGATTCGAGGTTCGAGCTCATCATCGAGCAGGCAACAAGGAATATTCCGATACCTGCCGCGAGCTGTAATACAGCCGTGATTATGTCTGTAACTGTCATAAATTATCCTTTTTTTCTGCTGATTCCGATGTTTTAAAATGAAGTCCGGTAATTTTTCAGAGTTGTTGGGTGCATATTAATTATATCACCCTCAATTATTACTTGTCAAGCCTTTTATCTGCCTGCGTCATCTACTGGCTGTCTGCAGAACAGCAGGCCTGACCGCAGCTGGAAGCCGCTGCCCCGGGACATAAAGAACTGCCGCGTACATATTCTGATGTATACGGCAGTCTGAATATAATATCAGTGTACTGTACATGAAAAATCCTTGTGGCAGCACGGGCAGCATACCGTGTGGGTTCCCTTCTGCCTCGGAAGCCGGAGTGTCTTTTTGCAGCTCGGACAAGTGCGGTAAACATGAGTCTTCCGGTCAATGAATTTCCGCTTCTGCAGATTGAAAAAACTCCGCACTTTGCCGGTGATCCGGAGAAACCACTCGTTTTCGCGCCGCCTGTCATATATCTTCTTTGACATACTGCGATAAATACTCCATATCATTATCGCCATTATCAGCGCATACAGGATCGTTGAGCGCGCAAAAACATTGACTATTATCAGTGCAATACTCAAGACAAGCAGCGCGGTATTAAGCTTGTCATTGCCGTATCTGCCGCCCATAAAACGAATAACATTATCCCTGAATTTCATATATAGCATCTCCTTTTATCAGAACACGGGATAGAAGAACAGCGAGAAAACGAATCTTAACAATGCCATTATCAGTGACACTTTTATAAATGAACGGAAAATATAAAATATGCCGAAAGACCGTTTTTCGCTTTTTCTGCCGAAAAGGTCATTAAGATCATATTCGTAGTATCTGCCGCCGTAGGCATTACGGTACGCCTCAAACGGATCGGTATAACTGCTCCCGGTACGTTCGTATGACCGATGAGCGTACGTCTGACCGCTGTAGGAACTGTTTTCACCCGCATACGCTTTTTTACCGGAACGAATGTCCTTTATTGCTTCGTACGCGCTGTTTATCTCCTTCATTCTGGATTCGGCGTAAGCATTACCGGGATTGAGATCCGGGTGATACTGTCTGGCGAGTTTCCTGTATGCTCTGGATATCTCTTCATCGGTAGCTGTTGAGGATACTCCGAGAATACTGTAGGGATCGTTCATAACCTTCTCCTTTCCTGCTTTTTCATAACTTTTCTTTTTATTATTATATCAAGCCATCTTTACAATCCGGTTAGTCTTATGTGAAAAGTAAATGAAAAATCACCGGGCGGCCTCCCGATGAAAAATTCGGTAAGGCCGCCGGTGCCGCATTCTTATTATCTTATTTTTCTTTGATGCCCCCGGCAAAAGCCTTATCCGGTCATCAACGGTTATGCTGCCTCAGCGAAAGCCATTTTCAGCTCATCGTTTGCAGTGATCTCAGTATAAAGTTCCTGTAATGTCTTCATAAATGATGCCTCCGTTTGATGTTTTTCAATATATACATTTTAACATAATTTTCAGCAAAAGTAAATATCCGGGATTTCAATGATACCGTCAGTCACGTTTGTCAGCCAGAGCGTCAGTATATCCAGAAGAGGCGCCGGTATAACAAGTTCTCCGCTGCGCAGCTTTTCCGATATGTTCTCGACAGCCTTCTTGCGCTGTTCGTTCGTTATCAGCTCCGTAGAATATTCAGCCAGCGGATTTTCGGGAAGTACCTCATCTGTTATGAACCCATTGATCGTACTTCCGGAAACACTTTCCGCAAGACCTGTCAGCTGCCTTTCAAATATCGGGATCACACTCTGTGAAAGAAGGCTGTTTCCGTTACACCCGCGTATCCTGTTCAGCTGCTCATTTATATATTTTTCAAAAAATCCGTTCATTGCTGTTTTATCTGCGCTCATGGATCATATTCCGCCGTTTACCCATTGTCTGATGAGATAAGTGTATAACAAGCCGCCTCCCGCTTCGGAAAGCTCATCGGAAGGCGGCTCACTGCCAGTCCGGGAGCATATTCCTTCAAACATCACAGGATCTGTTTCAGATCCAGGCTCCGCTGCCGCTATCCGGCAGTATCGAGCCTCTGCCGCTTTACAAGCTCCGCAAAGAATCTTCCTTTTTCAATAAGCTCGTCATATGTGCCGTCTTCGATCACATTGCCCTTATCGAGGACAAGGATACGGTCACATTGGCGTATATCTGTCAAATCCCCGTTCAGAGAAGCCGGAAAACAACGTTTTGTCAGCACTGCCGAACGGTTACGCCCGGAATGCACAAACAGGATATCCGAGTCCGAATACCCTGTTCTGTTCAAGCCATAATTTTAACGATCTCGTCATACAGGCTGTCAAAGTCCTGTCCCGTATAGTGGATCGTATGGAATCCGCAGGCTTCAGCGCCTTCAATATTCCTGATACTGTCGTCGATGAAGACCGCGTCGGACGGACTGAACCCGTACTTTTCGCAGAGAATATTGAATATCGCCGGGTAGGGCTTGATCTCATGGACAAAGCAGGAGAACACTCCGCCGTCCATGTGCGGGATAAAATCGAGGACTCCGGGAGCAACGTGAATCAGATACTCAAAATAATTCGAGAGAAAGAACACCCTGTTTCCGGCAGCCTTGAGCCGTTCAATAAGCGGTATCGCTCCGGCTTTCCGGATCGGGCAGGAGCCGAGCCGCGCAAATGTCAGCCGTATCTCTTTCTCGTAATCCGGCTCCTTCGCGATAAATTTTTGAAGTATTTCCTCGTCGGTCAGCAGTGCCTTGTCGAACTCCGACCAGTCGGGATTGTGCCACATAGCGCGGGTGACCGCTTCGGCAGCAGGCTTGTCGAACATCTTTCCGACAAAGCTGTCCCAGTCAAAATCAACAAGCACCGCGCCTATATCAAAAACAACGTTCATATCGCACCTCGAATTCTGAATTATCCGATCTCAAAGCTTTCTGTTTTCAGGTCACAGTAGTACCTTCCGCTCTTGGCGCTGAATCTGAGTACGCAGTAATCCGGGTCTGTAACTCCGCCCTTATAGAACATAGTGTCTCCTCTGCGCCAGATCATATCCTTTGTCTTCTGATCTGTCAGGACTTCCATTCTGCCTTTCAGCATAACACCGGTATATCTGAATATTCCTTTATGATAAAAGTAAATACAGGCCCTCGGGTCTTTCATATACTGCTTTACTCTCATTGATGATGTGTTCGTCGAAAAATAAAAATAATGTAAGCCATCTGTCTTTCTCGTCTTCAGCATAGCTTGTACATTCGGGAAGCCTTCTTCGTCAACAGAACAGATAAATGCGACCTTTTGTTTCTTTATGAATCCTGAAATTTTCTCATTATCCATTGTATCAGCTCCATATATCAAGTCAGATCTATGTTATAATTATATTTCATTCCTGCACAAATGTCAATACTCCGTGATATTTGCAAAACCTCCGCCCTATGTCATAACAGATCACAGCGATCGGATGCCGGAACAGACGCCGGACAACAGATAAAGGGAGCCCGCAGAGGACTCCCTTTTGTTTATAGATTATCGGCTCGCTGCCGGGCGCATTTCCACGGTCAGCGATTCTTTTTTCTGACCGTCACGATGACTGCCACAGTGATGCCGGCTGCTATAAGCACCACAGCTCCTATGACAATGAACAATACCGGTAGCACCGGATCCCGGGATTCCGCAGTCTGCACAGGATCACTGCTGTCCCCGGGAATACTTACCGGAACGTTTTCCGTAATTACCGAGGCCTGCTGTATGTCGCCGCTGTCTCCGCGGCCGTCTTCCGGTGCAGCGTCAGGCTCCTTGTCGGCAACCTTTACCTCAAATTTCAGCACCGAATATTCCTCGTTCAGATCCCAGTTCTCGTTATCCTTGAAAACGGTGACCTCACTTGTAAGCGAGCCGCTCCCGAGGTCTTCCCCGGTCACAATGTATGTGTAATCAATCGTGATCATCTCTGCCGGACCGAGCAAAGGTATCGATCCTGCCTCTCCGAGATCGACCAGTGAACATATAACATCTATATTCTCATAGCTTTCAAGAGCAGAGCAATTCGTAACAGTAAGTCTTCCTTCGATCACGTCGCCCTCGCCGTATTCCGGCTTCTCGTTCACAATGAAATTCCTGACTTCAAAGATGTTGGCGTACGGATAACTTCGTATCGGGAAATTGTCGTAATCATTGAACTCTCCGCCCAATATGCCGGCATCTATTTTCCTGAACTCTTCAATGACCTTTGTAAGATCGCGCCAGCCCGTTGTTTTTCCGTCACCGGCGCCAAGCCAGCTTTCGCCTTCGTTTACCACCATTACTCCGTACTGCGCACTGTTGTCCACATAGCCGTCGAGCGTTCCGTATTCCTCCAGGTAAACTTCTCTGCGCCACTCTTCGGTGGTATCACGGAAGGTTTTGTTTTCCGCGGAATTGATCTCAAAAACATACTTGCCGTCGCCGCGGATGAGTTCGAGAACAACGGAATAGCGCTGGCCCTCGTCGACGGATATCTCTTTATCGAGGCGCATAGTATGGTATCCCTTATACTCGAACGTTCCTTCCGCGCCTGTGACTCTTTCTCCGTCGACAGGCGACACCGCTCCGTCATCGAGCAGATAAACCGATATCTTCGCCTTAAGGTCAGGAAGCGCGGTCATTATCCCGACATCGCGTATCTTCTCATCATCATCTGCATAAAAAACATTCGCCATATATACCGGATCGTCGGAGACAGAGACCTGATAATTGAACCCGGGGAAAAGATCGTACAGCTCAAGCCCCCAGCCCTCGTCGTCAGGCACAGAAATATCAAACTCGTAGCTTTCAGCGGCATCAAGGCTCTGATCATAGTAGGATATGTAGAAATAGCCGTCGCCGCCGTTGCCCCAGAAATAGTTTGCAGTGGGGTCGCTGTTATTTTGGCTCCCCCATGAGTTGCGGGCTATCCATGCGCCGTTGCCGCCGATGGTTCCGTTGGGGTCGTAGAAGTATTCCTTCGGGAAATCATCGTCATATCCGACGATGCACACTACATGATTCGATCCCATGCAGTAATTGCCGGAATACGGATCGGACGGATCATATCCGGGGCAGTATGTATAGTGAGCCCAGATGTCCGCTTCGTCCATATATGTAGCAGGTGTTCCTTCGGAAGTATAGAAGCTCAGGTACATATTGTCAGAGTCATCGGTATATCCGGGCGTTGAGTGATCGGCCATGATATCGACGGCTACTCCCCTGCCTGCAAGCAGTTCCTTTTTTATTGCAATAGTAGCGTCTTCGTTGTACATATATTCAGAGTCCGGGCCTACCATTGACGGCGAAGGAAGAATATTGGAGTGCTTGAGGAAAATGCTCTGAAAACGCTCGTCCTCGTCAACCGACCAGTCACCATCTGCACAGCGTTCCACCGTAATTGCGTAATAAACCCCGTTCTGACCGTTGTAATCTGTGTCATAGTTCATTATCCCGGGGTGATCCACAGCGTAGTCTTCGATATATGCCTTTACCGCTTCTTTGTCCGGCTCGACAGAATCATAGCGATAATCGGATTCCTGATAATCATCATCGGTCACTGTAATGGTATATATCGATATGTTCCACTTGCCGTCCCTGCTTATATACGGAACGGTTGATTCGTACGTCGGACCGACGCCCTCGGAAAAGAGCACTGCGGCATAATGCGCATATCCTCCGAAATCATAGAGCAGACGCGTTTCCTCATCCGTGTCGAGCCCCTCGTCATACTCTGTATAGTGGTATCCCTCGCCGCTCTGCGAAGCGCAGAAAGGAGCATCTTCCGGCAATGGCGTGTATGAGAACCATGCAAGGTGCTTTTCGGAAAGATCAAGAGCTTCTTTCTGTTCTTCGGAAGCGGTGTTCAGGTCGATGTCTGCCTCATATGCAAGGCTTATCTCCGCCGCCGCTATCGCTCCGAAACTCCAGCAGGTCCCGAAGGGGTTCTGGCACCTTACTTCGGGAACGTAGCATACACCGTCCACATCTCTGAGGTCAAACTTTGACGGAAGAACTTCGTCATCGGATCTGTCCCTGTCAGGCTCATAATCTGTCCACTCACCGAGATAGACGTTATCTATGAAATCATCTATTCTGTCACGCTTTTCTCCTTCAGCAGGAGTCATCCAGGCTGACAATGCCGATACTGCCGCGGAAACGGCGGCGATCCTTATGATAATGCTGTTTTTCATATCAATTTATACGCTCAGGACTCGCGTACAAAGTGAGGCGAACCTGTCTGTCCTGCATAGAGATCGGTCTGCGGCTGAACCTCCGCAAACGAAAAGCCTTCCCACATACTGCCGCTTTCGTCATAGAAGATGAACCACGGGACCGTGGACCCGTCCGGGAACTCCTCATACTCTATCTTTATCGTTCCGGAAGTTATACTTTCCCCGGATTCCAGCTTGTATGTGCAGTCCTCATTGACTGTGAGCCTTCTCGCTTCACCCGCGTCAGCTTCATTCCATACTCCGGCAATGTCGGATACAGCCGGTTCCTTCATCCGTATGAAGTGCGGCTCACCGGACTGACCTGCATAAAGGTCATTGAGAGGAAGCTCGCCCGAAACGCTGAATGCATTCCAGAAAGTACCGTCATTCTTATAGAATGTATACCAGAATGTCTGTTTACCGTCGGGTTCAAGCGCATATTCGAGTTTTACATAACCCTCTGCGACCGCTGTTGTGTCGGCATAAGAAAACGTTCCGTTATAGATATCCGCTCCTTCGCGTATGATGAGATGCGCTGACGGTTCCGCATCATAATACCATGTTCCGGAAAGTGCCGCAACACTTACTCCGGAAGCGGGAGCATCGGTAATCGGATAAAAGCCGTATTCGTTCGCGTCACCGGAAGGCTGATCCATATCGTAATCAGGTATCGGCGCTACAAGTTCTGACCTGAAGAAGCAGTAGTCAAAATCTCCGCTTCCATCTTCCTTCGGGAGCGCGGTCATGTACCAGCCGTCATAGTCGCTTTCATAAACGTCGATCTGGGTCCCGCTCATAAGCACTCTTATGACTTCCGAATTCTCGTCTGCTTCGCTGTAAAGATTAATGTCGCTGTCAACCGCCACATATCCGCCGAACAGAGGGTCTCCGAAAGGCAGTTTATGCGGCATTTCCGCTACCTTCTCCTGCCTTATGTAACCAACATACTCGCCGCCTGATTCTGCAAGGTACCAGCCCTCGGCATCACAGGTGTATATCTCCAGGATCGTTCCGGCGGTCAGATCACCGACAACTGTTCCGGCGTTGTCATCCGGTGCGGCAAGCAGGCTCTCGGTATCTCCTTCCGGATTTATGAATCCTCTGAACAATCTGGTCTGCTGTGCAAGGTCAGGGACAGAAACCGGCGATGTCTCTGTTGTGGTATCCGCAGCTGCCGGAGATGTAGTGGTAGTTTCGGCCGCTGTGGTTGTGGCCGTTGTTGCGGTGACCTCACCGGCTGTTGTGGTCGCGGCAGAAGCAGGAGCTCCGCCGTTGTTCTGCGTACACCCGGAAAGCAGCATAACGAAGGCTGTAAACAGCGTAATAGCAGTTCTTGATCTCATGATAAACATTTCCTTTCATAAATCAGATAAAAATCCGCCGGGTTGTCTCTCCGAACAGAGGCAAAAAGCGCAGGCGTTCGCGAATATTTCCGAAATATATAAAATATTTGCCGTTTTGCACAAACCTGATCGGCAGCGCACGCTCTTGTCTGTTTATTGTGACAGCTTCGCGTATCTTTTCACGTTTATTATACTATAAAATCAAAGAAAATGCAATAGTAATTTGAAGATAAATTCAAACCCCGGAAAACATATCGGAAGCGACAGCCACCGGCATGAATGAAGGCGGTTGCTTTTTCGGGCCGGATATGGTATAATTGATGAATAAGAGCAGACAGCCGTTTCAAAAGCCGCTTCCGGCATTCCCGAACCAATGTTCTTTTCCGGAGGCAGCGGAACGCTGAAGCCCGGCAACCGGAACAGATCGTTCACAGTTGAGCCGGCGGCTGTTTTACAGACAAGGAGATGCCCTATGCCCTTTCAGATAATCCGCAATGACATTACAAAAGTGAAAGCCAATGTGATCGTGAACACGGCAAATCCGCGCCCCGTAATCGGCGGCGGTACCGACAGTGCGATATACCGCGCAGCCGGAGAAGCCGAACTGCTTGCCGAACGCAGAAAGATCGGCGACATAGCACCCGGACAGGCTGCGGCAACACCTGCATTCTCCCTGTCCGCAAAATATATCATTCACACGGTCGGTCCCGCATGGACAGACGGCGATCACGGCGAACGGGATATACTGCGCTCATGCTATGAAAAGTCTCTGGAGCTTGCCGCGGAACTGAAAGCGGAAAGCATCGCGTTCCCGCTTATCGCGACCGGTGTTAACGGATTCCCGAAGGACGAAGCATTGCATATCGCACTTTCGGTAATACAGAAATTCCTGCTCACGCACGATATGACAGTTATTATATCGGTGTTCGACAAGGATTCATTCGAGCTGTCCGGAAAGCTGTTCTCCGGTATAGACGAGTATATCGATGAACATTACGCCGCCGACACTGCCGACAGCGAGTACAGTTATGACGGCATGAACAGCCGCGCACTCTATGAGCGCGAGCGTATGCGTTTGCGCAGACAGCATCCGAAACCAGACAGTCTTGATGATGTTCTCGCCAATGCTGACGAAGACCTGTGCTCTATGCTCATGAGACTGATGCGTGAACGCAATCTCGATCCGCCCGATGTTTATAAAAAGATATTCCTTGACCGGCAGATATTCTCTTCCATACAGTGCAAGCCCGGTTATACTCCGAAAAAGATGACATTGCTCGGCATTGCGATCGCTATGGAACTTGACATACCTACTACCCGCGAATTTCTTTCAAAAGCCGGATACGCTTTGTCGAGCGCGGACAAGACTGATCTTTGCATCGAGTATTTTATGAAGAACAAGCATTACAATATAATAGACATAAACACCGCTCTCACTGAAAGAGGCCTGAACACATTCAGATTTGTCGCTTTGTAAATGACACAGCCCCGGATATTCTGTGCTATAATTTACCTGTAAGAACAAACCCGATTTCAAGGAGGTAGCATTATGTACGGAGCAATATCAGGCGATATGATAGGCGCACCCTACGAGTTCGACAGGGGCAGCAAGACAAAGGATTTCCCGCTTTTCGGCAGGGGTTCGCATTTCACAGACGACAGCGTTATGATTGTTGCAGTCGCGGAGGCTCTGCTTGACAGCATGGGCAGGTCCGACGACACGATCAGAGCCGCACTTGTGGCTTCAATGCAGAAGTGGGGCAAAAAGTACCCGGACGCAGGTTACGGCGGTATGTTCTACCGGTGGTTACGGGAGAAGAATCCGAAGCCCTACGGCAGTTTCGGCAACGGCTCGGCAATGCGTGTATCGGCGGCAGGCTGGCTGTTCGATACCCTTGAGGAAACAAGACATATCGCAAGGCTCACAGCGGAAGTCACCCACAATCATCCCGAGGGAATAAAGGGCGCTGAAGCAGCTGCAAGTGCAATATTCATGGCGCGTAACGGCAGTGGGAAGGAAGAGATACGCGAGTACATCATCAGCGAGTTCGGCTATGATCTCTCCCGCACCTGCGACGAGATACGACCCGGTTATCATCATGTCGAGATCTGCCAGAAGACTGTTCCCGAAGCGATTACCGCGTTCCTCGAAGGTGAAGATTTTGAAGATGTTATCCGCACCGCCGTATCTCTCGGCGGCGACTGCGATACGCTGACCTGCATTGCAGGAGGTATCGCGGAAGCATACTACGGAATTCCCGGCGGGATCATGGAAGAATGCAGGAAGCGCCTGCCGGCAGATATGCTTGCGGTGCTTGACAGGTTCGATGAAGCTCGTCCCGTGAAACCGGAATTCCACGATATGTTCCTTGAGGGGAACGACATCATAGACGACGCTATCAGCAGATACCATGACGACGGCAGCGAGGAAAACCTCGCGGCAGTGCTCGACGCGATACGCGAGCGTATGCACGCAGACGGTCATTTCATTTTCCCGGTCATCAGGGACGAAGAGGACGCGAACCGCTTTGAGTTCCGCGCAATAAAGACAAACGACGGAAAGTTATGGCACGCGGCATTCACAAATCGTGCGGAGTCCGAAAAAGGCGCTCCCAGCGAGGTTCTTTCGTTCTTCATTGACTGGACGCTGAAAGGCACTCAGGAAGACGATGTCGCAGGCATCATCATAAACCCTTGGGGACAGTCATTCAGGCTGACAAAGGAGCATATCGGAAAGATGATCGAGGCGGACGGCGATGTGGAATACTCCGTTCCGGACGTTCCGATAACCGCCGGGCTTCTTGAGGACGGTTCTTTTCTCAGAAGAGCAATAGAGATCTGCAACCGGAACCGCACACAGCTTAATTTTCTTAAACTGGCAAGGATCCTTCGCGACAGCTGGGTATGGATCCCGTGCAATGCTGTATTCAGCGACCGCGATTATGAAGAGTGGTCGAAGGTAGTGCAGGAAGCGGCAGAAAAGGACGATCTTGATTCGTTGATCGGCCACAGATTTGTGAGCGAGGATAACGTCCGCATGATCCCGGATATTCTGCAAAACGGTGATGATTTCTACTTTCCTGTGTTCACAAGCGAGGAAGAAATGGGAGAGTACGGCGAACAGTTCTCAAAGCTTGCGCAGCATTTCCTTGATGCCATGAACCTCGCGCGGAACAACGAAAAGAATGTCAGAGGTATAGTTATAAACGCTTTTTCGGAGCCGTTTGAGATACCGGTGGAGCTGTTCGATCTGATCGCGCGTATGGAATCAAGTGTAAAAGAATAAAAGAAAACCCTCTGATAAGAAACTTGAACTGCCCCAAATTGTGCGTACAGCACAAAAAAGCCCCCTATGGCAAAATGAATTAAGCAACAAACTGACTTCGCAACTCAAGCGGAGTCAGTTTTGTTTTGAGTTGAATACGCTGATGATTGTAAAAGTAAATGTAA
>JAEEGL012867903.1_pt1 | contig 12817 bp, 11 predicted proteins | sample 9134231 | NCBI WGS metagenome assembly JAEEGL01 (sample SAMN16246548, study PRJNA631951) | gut metagenome | biome: gut microbiome; feature: rumen; material: fiber-attached | host: Bos | place: Iran: Karaj | collected 2018-10
CTGCGACAAGCCGGAACCGTTTTCCATGGACCGCTCCGCCCCTTCCCGGGTCCCGGATGAGTACCATCATTTCACGACATCGATGTCCTATGAACACGTTGTCCTTCTCTATCAGGCCGGATTCAATTCCCTGAGCAGCTACCTCGAGCAGAATATCAAGGACCTATATAAAGGGGATCTTCCGAACAATTCCCAGGATGTGCTCCTGCTTCTGAGCCACCTGCCCGAACGGGCGGGCCGTTATTCCGTCCAGACGTCCCCGGCCCTCCTTCGGATCGGCCGCGACTATAAAGGGAGTATCCAGGTGGACACCCTCGTCGTCTATCCCAAGACGACGGTGAGTTCCTCCGCCAAGACGGTCCACGATGTTCTCACCTTCGTGCAAGAGCGTTTCCCCTCCGAAAGCTACGGGCTCGTCCTCTGCTCCCATGCATCCGGATGGCTGCCGGTGCATTACTATTCCGAACCGTCCTATTACGAAGAGGGCAACATATGGACTAGTGCATCTCCCCGTTCGTTCGGCGATCTCCCCGCTCCTCCATACCGTGACCTTCCTGCGGAAGGGACCTTCCCGGCGGTCCGAAGTTTCGGGCAGGACCGCGTCCTCGCAGGGGCGAGGGACATCTCCTGGGAGATCGATATCGCCGACCTTGCGGAAGCGATTCCGATGCATATGGACTATATCCTCTTCGATGCCTGCCTGATGGGATGCGTCGAGGTCGCCTATCAGCTCAGGGACGTCTGCGACAAGGTCGGTTTTTCTCCGGCTGAAGTGCTGGCGGAAGGCTTCGTTTATGACAAGTTGCCCGGGCGTCTGCTTTCGGGCGACGACCCCGATCCGGAAGGGGTGCTGAAGGACTTTTTCGACAAGTACGACGCGATGGACGGCGGTAACCGTTCCGCGACGATCTCGATGGTCGATTGCTCCAAGCTCGAGCGTCTCGCGTCCGTCTGTTCGACCCTTGTCTCGAAATACCGTCCGGAGATCCTCTTCCTCGATCCCAGCAAGGTCCAGGGCTATTTCCGCTACGGAAGGAACTATTTCTATGATCTCCAGGATATCTTCGTCCAGGCTGGAATCGACGCCGCCGATGCGGCTGCGCTGGCTTCCGCCCTCGACGATGCGGTCGTCTACAAGGAAGCCACGCCGAGTTTCATCGACAGTTTCCAGATCCGGGCCTATTCGGGACTCAGCATGTACCTCCCTTCGATCGAGTACAAGTACCCCGACCGGAACTATACCTATCTCAACCGGTACTACCGCGAGTCCGTCGCCTGGAATACGGCGATCGGTCTCGTCCGTTAAGGAACCGCGATGACGCAGCGGACGAGCCGCCCGGCCTGCTCCCCGTCCAGGATTCCCGCTTTTTCCAACGCTTCCACGCTCCAGTCCGCTTTCGGGGTGTTGTCCCGGAAGAGGACGATAGCCCTTGCCGGATGCTTTCCGATGTAGGGGTGGTCCGCCAGTTCTTTTTCCCCGAGGGTCCAAAGCGGGTAGGGGGCGGGGGGCGATACCGTGACGAGGTCCCGCAGTCCCTCGTATTTCTCCCGGTCGAACCGATACAGGTCCATCAGCTGCTCCGGATAGGAGTAGCCGTGGAGTTTTTCCCTGTATTCCAGGATTTTCGATGCGTAATACCCGCCGATCCCCGGGAGGGCGACGAGGGTTGCGCTGTCAGCACGGTTGAGGTCGACCTTGGGAATCCGGATGAAGGGCTCCAGCCTCCGGTAGACGGAGTCCGCGACGACATAGGACCGGGCAAAATCTTCTTTTCGGCTGAAATGGCCTCCCTTCCGGCGGTAGTTGTCGATCGATTCGGCCTGGCGGGGACTGAACCCGAGCCGCTGCAGGTCCTCCACGCTGACGGTGTTGGGATCGAAGGCGAAGGATTCCGCGCGTCTTTTCGCAGTGTGCTTTCCGGTTTCCCGGACCAGTTCCCTGTGCGGGCTGTTTTTCCGGACCGTTTCGGGAGGTCTCGGAGCGGATCCCTCCGGGGCGGGTTCATAGACATGGACATAGACCGTGTCGGGACGGTCCCGGTTCGCGGCGAGCGCGAGAAAGGCGGCTTTATGGATAAAGAGAGCCGTCTGGTAGCCGATCGCCAGGAAGATCAGGGCGATCGCTCCGGTCATGAATGAAGTTTTTCCTTCCATAGTCTTTCTTTTCTTTCTTAGGTTCGGCGCCGGCGACGATGATGACGATCTCGCCTTTGGGGTCATGTTCCCGGTACCAGGAGGCTACCTCGCCGAGGGTGCCCCTGCGGTGCTCTTCGTGGATCTTGGAGATTTCCCTTGCGACGGAGCATTCCCGGTCCGCCCCGAAGTATTCGGCGAACTGTTCGAGCGTCTTCACGAGCCGGTATGGGGATTCGTAGAAGATCATCGTCCGTGTCTCTTCCGAGAGGGTTTTCAACAGGGTCTGGCGCCCTTTTTTCTGGGGCAGGAACCCTTCGAAGCAGAAACGGTCGCAGGGGAGGCCGGAACTGACGATCGCCGGGATGCAGGCGGTTGCTCCGGGAAGGGTCTGGACTTCGATCCCTTCTTCGGCGCAGGTCCGGGCGAGGAGGAATCCGGGGTCGGAGATGCCCGGTGTCCCGGCGTCGCTAACCAGCGCGACGTTCAGCCCGCCCAGGATGCGTTCCTTGATCAGTTCGCAGGTCTGGTGTTCATTGTATTTATGGTGCGACTGAAGGGGAACATGGATATCGTAATGCTTCAGCAGCACGGAGGTGGTGCGGGTGTCTTCCGCGAGGATGAGATCGGCTTCCCGGAGGATCCGGATGGCCCTCAGGGTCATGTCCTCCAGGTTCCCGACTGGGGTTGGAACGATATAGAGCCGCCCGGCCATCATCCGAGTTTCTTGCGGATGGCCATGATGAAACTGTAGACGACGTCGGAGCCGAGGTTCCAGTCCGGGAAATGGCCGAGCAGGTAGTCTACGGCTTCGTCCAGGGACGAAAGGGCGTTGAGGTCGCTGATCGTCCTGTCATACAGGGCGTAGTCCTCCTTGAAGAGGGTGTTGATGAACAGGGCCCGGTCGAAGAGGGAGATGGCGCTGCGGATATTCTTGACGGGCATGCCCGGAATCGCCGTCTGCCAGGGATAGTTGCCTTCGACGGTACGGAGAACCTTTTCCGGTTTTGCGGGAGCTTCCTGGACCGGTACAGGCTCCGGAACCGAGGGGGCAGGAATCTCCACGGGAATATCTTCCACCGGGATTTCCTCGACGGGAAGGTCTTCCGCGGGAAGGTCTCCGGCCGGGAGGTCGTCGGCAGGCAAGTCTGCGGCCGGAGCCGATTCCTCCGGGGCCGGCGCGGGCAGGTCGATGACGTCGATGTCGAAATCCACATCCACCTCTTTTCCTACGGCCTCCGCCTTTTCCTCTTCCTTCTTCTGGAAGGTTTCCATCTCTTCTTCGAGGGCCGAAATCCGCGCCTTCAGTTCCGATATCCGGGACTCGAAATCTTTCAGGATTTCTATGCTGTTATTCTCCATAATTGACTATATTTGCAAGCAATAATCACAAATATAAGGAAATGTTTTCAGAAAATAGCAAAAAATCAGGCTGCATCGAAGTGATATGCGGCTCCATGTTCTCGGGCAAGACGGAAGAGTTGATCAGAAGGCTCCGCAGGGCCCAGTTCGCCAAGCAGAAGATCGCGACTTTCAAGCCGACCCTCGACAAGCGGTACTCTGAACTGGATGTCGTTTCACACGATTCCCACAGCATTTCCTGTACACCGATCAAGTCCCCTTCCCGCATGCTGCAGGTCGATCCTTCGGTCGAGGTCGTCGGCATCGATGAAGCCCAGTTCTTCGACGACAGCATCATCGAAGTGGTCCAGGAGCTGGCGAACCGGGGCGTAAGGGTCATCATCGCAGGCTTGGATACGGATTATCTCGGCAAGCCGTTCGGACCGATGCCAGGACTTCTGGCCATCGCGGAGGATGTCCAGAAAGTCCATGCCATCTGTGTCCGTTGCGGAGCCCTCGCGAACCATTCCCACCGGCTCTCCGAGAGCAAGAAACTGGTTGTCCTCGGCGAGAAGGATATCTATGAACCCCTCTGCCGGGACTGTTACAATAAAGCGTTGCGGGAAGACTAGCTAGTCGTTGACCCCTTTCATGGCTTCACGGATCTTACCCTCGATCTCTTCGGCGAGTTCGGGGTTGTCCACCATGAGCTGCTTGGTCGCTTCACGGCCCTGGGCCAGCTTGGAATCATTGTAGCTGAACCAGGAACCGCTCTTCTTGATGATGTCGAGCTCGACGCCCAGGTCCACGATTTCACCGCTGCGGGAGATCCCTTCGCCATAAACGATGTCGAATTCCGCCTTCTTGAAAGGAGGGGCCATCTTGTTCTTGACGATCTTGACCTTCACGCGGTTTCCGAGCGCCTCGTCCCCGTCCTTGATCTGGGCGGCGCGGCGGATGTCGATCCTCACGGACGCATAGAATTTCAGGGCGTTGCCGCCGGTGGTGGTCTCCGGATTCCCGAACATGATGCCGATCTTCTCGCGAAGCTGGTTGATGAAGATGCAGCAGGTGTTGGTCTTGGAGATGTTCGCGGTCAGTTTCCGGAGGGCCTGGCTCATCAGGCGGGCCTGGAGTCCGACCTTGTTCTCTCCCATTTCGCCTTCGATCTCCGCCTTCGGGGTCAGGGCGGCTACGGAGTCGATGACGATGATGTCCACGGCTCCCGAGCGGATCAGGTTGTCCGCGATTTCGAGTGCCTGTTCGCCGTTGTCCGGCTGGGAAATGAGGAGCGTCTCGAGGTCGACGCCCAAAGCTTTTGCATAGCTCCTGTCGAATGCGTGTTCGGCATCGATGATGGCCGCGATTCCGCCGGATTTCTGGGCCTCCGCGATCGCGTGGATCGCAAGGGTCGTCTTACCGCTGGATTCAGGGCCGTAGATCTCGATGATCCTACCCTTCGGATAACCTCCGATTCCAAGGGCATGGTCGAGCGCGATGGAACCGCTCGGAATGACCTGGCTCGCATCCCATTCTGGCTGATCTCCCAACTTCATGATCGTCCCTTTCCCGTAATCCTTCTCGATCTTGTCGATTGTCGCCTGCAATGCCTTCAGACGGGCGGCATTGATTTCGGCGGCGCTCTTTTCTTCAACTGCTTTAGCCATAATGTAGGTTGTTTAAGTGTTTATTTCCATTCGGGAGGTCAAACTTGCCTCCCTTTCTCGCAAAGTTATGAAAATACTCGGTATTATAAAGATTTTTTTGTACTATTTTTGCAGAGGGTTTTTAAGGTATGAAAACACGGTTGCTGGGAATGAATCCCGACGAGCTCAGGCAGATCGCCCTGTCTGAAGGACTCCCCGGTTTCACGGGAAAACAGCTGGCGAGATGGATGTACGTAAAGAAGGTCCGCACCCTTGCGGAAATGACTGACATCCCGCTTTCGGGACGCGAGCGTCTCGGAGAGAAATACGAGGTCGGCGTGACCCCGTACGTGGACTGCCAGGTCTCTTCGGACGGAACGAAGAAGTATCTGTTCCCCGTTTCCGGTGCCGGGAACGCCGTGGAATCGGTCATGATTCCCGAAGCGGACCGGAAGACCCTCTGCGTCTCCTCGCAGGCCGGATGCAAGATGGGGTGCCGGTTCTGCATGACCGGACGCCAGGGATTCCACGGGAACCTCTCCGCCGCTGAGATCCTTTCCCAGTTCCTCGCCGTCGACGAGTCGGACGACCTGACCAACGCGGTTTTCATGGGAATGGGGGAGCCACTGGACAACTGGGACGAGGTACGGCGGGCCATCGAAGTCCTGACGGCCGACTGGGGTTTCGCCTGGAGCCCGAAACGCATCACCCTGAGCACCATCGGCGTCCTGCCGAACCTGAAGCGCTTCCTGGACGAGTGCCGCTGCCATCTGGCCGTCAGTCTCCACAATCCCTTCCCGCAGGAGCGCCTCTCGCTCATGCCGGTCGAAAAGGGATACCGGATTTACGATGTCCTGGACCTGATCCGCCAGTATGACTTTACGGGCCAGCGCCGGGTCAGTTTCGAATATACGATGTTCGGCGGGTTCAACGACTCTTTCCGTCATGCAGACGAACTTGCCCGTCTCCTCCGGGGACTGGAGTGCCGGGTCAACCTGATCCGTTTCCACCAGATCCCCGATTTCCCGTACCGGACTTCGCCGGATTCCGTCATGGAAGCTTTCCGTGACCGGCTCGGCCGGCGGGGCGTAACCGCAACGATCCGCGCTTCCCGAGGGGAGGACATCCTCGCCGCCTGCGGGATGCTCGCGGGCAAACACATGACACTATGAAAAGAAGTATCCTGATAATCACGGCACTTCTGTGCCTCGTTCCGGCGCTGTTCGCACAGGACCGGGAAGTCTCGGGGTTCGGCCTCGATCCCTCGGACCAGGCAGCCATCAAGCAGATCAACGCCAGGATGGACTCGATCCGCAAGTACCGGCCGACGGTCGGTCTGGTCCTTTCCGGAGGCGGGGCGAAGGGAGCCGCCCACGTCGGTGCGATCCGCTACATCGAGTCGCTGGACATCCCGGTCGACCTGGTGGTCGGGACCAGCATGGGAGGCCTTGTCGGCGGAATGTACGCCCTCGGCTATTCCCCGCAGTATATGGACTCCCTCATCCGGAGCATCGACTGGGACCTGGCGCTGAGCGACCATGTGGACCGCGCCTATGTGCCGAAGGACCGGAACCGCTACAGGGAAACCTATGCCGTTTCGATTCCTTTCCTGTACAGCAACGCCGACTTCCTGTCCATGAGCCACGCTCCGGACGGCTCCGGTCTCCGGCTTTCCGCCGACGCGGAGGCGACGCCTCTGGTCCGTCAGAATCTCGTCGGGAGCCTTCCTTCCGGTTTTGTCCAGGGGTTGAACGTAGGGAACCTGATTTCCAGCATTACGGTCGGCTATTCCGATACGACCGACTTTTTCCGCCTTCCCATCCCTTACGCCTGCGTTGCGACCGATCTCGTTTCCGGCAAGGCCAAGGTTTGGCATTATGGAAGCATCAATACGGCGATGCGGTCGACGATGTCCATCCCGGGCCTGTTCACTCCGGTGCGGACCGGCGGCATGGTCCTCGTGGACGGCGGCATGCGGAACAATTTCCCGTCCGACCTGGCCCGCAGGATGGGCGCGGACATCATCATCGGCATCGAACTGTCCGATACGCAGAAGGGATATGACCAGATCCACAATCTCCTTGACGTCGTCATGCAGAGCGTGGATATGATGAGCAACGATTCGTTCCGCCGGAATCTCCGTATCACGGATCTCAAGATCAAGCCGAACCTCAAGGAGTATGACATGCTCAGCTTCAACGACGAGGCGATCGACTCCATCCTCAACAGGGGATACGAGGCTGCGGAAAAGAAAAAGGACGGCTTGCTCAAGATCCGTTCCAAGACCGGAGCCGCCCCTCCACGCACCCCGGTCCGTTCCGCCGTGGACGTGAATGTCGAACCGGTGCAGGTCGGGGATGTCGAGTTCATCGGCGTCAGCCCTGTCGAAGCGGAGTACTTGGTCCGGTCGGTCCGCCTCCCCGAGGACCGGATCGTGGACCGGAAGATGCTGGAGGACATTACGGCCAGGCTGTACGGAACCGGGTCCTTCGATTATGTGGGGTATGAACTCCGGGGTACCGGCGAACCGTACACCCTCTGCATCATCTGCCGGAAGGGAAGGCTGAACCAGCTGGGTATCGGCGTCCGTCTCGACACGGAGGAGATCGTTTCCGCTCTGCTGAACGTCGGTCTCAATGTCCACAGCCTGAGCGGCCATTCCTTTGAATTCACCGGCAAGGTGGGCTCCAATCCGTATGCGGACCTGCATTACCGTCTAAAGCCGGCGTCCGGCCCGGCCTTCAACTCGAATACGAAATTCAAGTACGTGGACAGGAACCAGTTCCGGTTCGAAGACAGCAAGATCAAGGTCAATTACGCGAACTTCCGCCAGGAATTCTCGATTTCGAACATCGGCTGGGACAAGTTCGACATGCAGACCGGCATCCGCTATGACTACTACAGCATCGGCGATGTCTTTTCCGACCGGAACATGGATTCGTACAGCCTGGACGAGCTGCTGAATTCGTATTTCACCGGCTTCTTCCGGGCAGGGTACGATACCTACGACAAGGGGTATTTCCCGAGGACGGGCCACTTTTTCGATTTCGGTTATTCCCTGGTCATGGGTTCCATGTTCCAGAACAGGTCCATGATCCATATCGTCGACGGCTATTATTCCTCCGCGATGACCGCCGGGAACTGGACTTTCCAGCCTTCGCTGGATTTCCGTTTCCTATTCCACCGGGACGACATCCCCCTTCCATTCATGAACATGGTCGGAGGACGTATGAGAGGGCGTTACCTCGACCAGCAGATTCCGTTCATCGGGGTCACCAACGCGGCGGTCATGCCGCCGGTCCTGGCCATCGCGGCGCTGAATGTCCGCTGGGAGTTCCTGAAGAACAATTATCTGTCAGGTATCGTCAACGTAGGGAACGCCAGCTCGGATATCCCGTCGTTCGTGGACCCGAAATACAGCACCCCGCTGTTCGGCGCCGGAGTGGAGTATGCCTACAATTCCATCGTCGGACCGATCAGGGCGGACCTGCACTGGTCGAACATTACACGCTCCGTGGGCTTTTATCTTTCGCTGGGATATGACTTCTGAGAATAAGGATGAGAAGGCGGTCCTCCTCCGCCTGCAGAGGCAGTGCTCCCGGATGGAGTACTGCCGGAGCGATATCCATCGCAAGGCGCTGAAAGCGCTGGACGGTGACGCCGAAGCGGCCGGACGGGTGGTTTCATCCCTCGTCGAAGACCGTTTCGTGGACGATCTGCGCTATGCCTCCGCCTTCGCCCGGGAAAAAGCCTCCCTTCAGGGCTGGGGCAAGGTCAAGATTACCTACCAGCTCCGCGGGAAGGGCATTCCTGACGAAATCATCCGGGAGGCGCTCGGTGAGATCGACGACGATAAGGCCGCAGTCCGTCTGGAAAAGGTCGTCTCCGAAAAATTCAGGACCTTGAAGGGCGACCCGCAGTGCAAACTGAAACTGCTCAAATTCGTCCTCGGCAGGGGATACGGGTATGACGAGGCGGCTCCGGTCGTGGATCGGATCCTCAGGGAAGAAGGGTAAGGCGGTATTTGACGCTTCCCCAGTTCATGAAACATAATGCATCCTCCGGAACGGCATCCCCGTTCCGGAGCGCTTTTCTCTCCCAGGTGACGGGATCGACGGAAAAAAGCACCGGAGCCCGCAGCCCTTCCGGCCGGAACCCGAGACGGCGGTAGACTTCACCCTCGGACCACTCCCGGTCGGCATAGCTCATCACATCTTCCGGTCCGGCGTCTCGGATGAAGGTTTGCAGGACCTTGCCCATCCCTCCGGTCACCCGTACGTCCGGCAGCGATGCATAGCGGATCCATTCATGGGAGGCTACGCTCCGGTTTCCGACTGTGATCCTTCTGGCATTGGAGAAACTGGCAGCTGCGACGAGGCTTCCCTCCGGAATGCCGGAAACCTCCTTTTTCGTGAACAGACCGTACCGGAACCGGGCGCTGGCCGCCCCGTAGCTGTGGAAGGCGTCGAAGAAGGCGTCTGCTTCCGGGCGGACGGCCCGGCGGACTTCACAGTCCCGGGCAAAGACGGCCCGGAAGGACCCGAGATGGGCCGAGAGGCGTTTGCGGAGGATGGCACCGGACCGTCTCCAGCGGTCTTCCGGAAGGATAATGGCCCAGGGGCGATCCCCGCGTAGCACCGAGACCCGCCGGGCCCGTTCTTCCGCTTCAGCGGCCGTATGTTCCCGGATCGGAACGGCGATGACCGAGAAGGGCCTCTCTTCCTCGTCGAACACGGTGATGTCCCCCGCGCAGCATTCGGTGAAGCGCCTTCCGCTCGCGTGGAGAAACGATCTGATTTCTTCCGTGAATCCTTCCATGACGGATGCAAAGATACGAAACAAAATGATTATCTTTGTTCGAATCATTCTCCTCAGTACGAAGATCATGGAAGACCCTGCACTTTTACTGACTCCGGTCCCGCAGGACGGGCCCGTCGCCCCCGAAGGTCTGCCGGGGATGGCTCTGGAGGCCGTCCATGCCGGATTCCCCTCGCCTGCCCAGGATTATATGAATCCCTGCATCGATCTCAATGCGGAGCTGGTCCGCCATCCCGTCGCCACCTATTACGGCCGGGTCGTGGGCGATTCGATGGTCGATGCCGGTGTCGATGAGGGGGATATTCTCGTCATCGACAAATCCCTCGATCCCTCGGAGGGGGACATGGCCGTCTGTTTCGTGGACGGCGAGTTCACGCTCAAGACCATCTCTTTCAAGGATCCGTCGACCGGGAAGGCCCCCCTCGCGCGGAACGGACTCTGGCTCCTGCCGGCCAACCGTTCCTATCCTCCGATCCATATCACCGATTCCAACGACTTCACCGTCTGGGGAATCGTCACCTACATCATCAAGAAAGTCAAATGAAACGTCTGCTAATTTCCGGAATCCTCCTGCTGTCCTGCGCCTCGCTCCTGCAGGCAGGGGATTTCGAGCGGTGGTTCGAAGATGCGACCCTCCGTCTGGATTATGTTTTCTGCGGGAATGCCTCGAAGCAGGAGATCTTTTTCTCCGAAGCCTTCCGGACATCGGAGTGGGCCGGTCGCCGGACCCGGCTTGACGAAGTGCTCCTGGAGGGGAACGGACAGATCCGCCTGACCGATCCTGAAACGGATAAGGTCCTCTATGTCAATAGTTTCTCGACTTTGTTCCAGGAATGGACCTCCTATGAGGAGGCGACCCTCGTCGACCGGGCTTTCGAGAACTGTTTCCAGGTGCCCTTCCCGAAGGCCCCCGTCAGGGTTACCGTGACCCTCACGGACAACCACCGCAAAGTCTCCGCCCGGATGAGCCATATCGTGATCCGGCCGACATCCTGATCCGTCCCCTCTCCGACAACGGCCATTCACGTACGGTCCTCCATCGGGGAGGCGATCCGCAGCGGGCCTGTGACGTCGTCATCCTGGCGGAAGGCTATACCGCCGCGGAGAAGCCGAAATTCTACCGGGATGCCGCCCGGACCGTGGAAGCCCTGCTCTCCCACGAGCCCTTCGCCTCCCGGAAAGACTGTTTCAATTTCACGGCCGTCGCCTCAGTCTCGGATGACTCCGGGGTCAGCATCCCGCACAAGGGAGTCTGGAAGCGGACGCCGGCCTCCTCCCATTTCGATACCTTCTATGTCGACCGGTATCTGACCACGGCGAACATGAAAGATGTCTACGACGCAATCGGTACCGTTCCTTTCGAACATGTCATCGTCCTCGCCAACACGCCCGTATACGGGGGCGGGGGAATCTTCAATTCCGTGACCATCATGGGCTCCGACCACCCGACCTTCCGGGTGGTGATCGTCCACGAGTTCGGTCATGCTTTCGCGGGCCTTGCCGACGAGTATTACTACGACGATATGTACGAACCGATGTATCCTGCCGATACCGAGCCCTGGGAACCGAATATCACGACGAAGGTCGACTTCGCATCCAAGTGGCAGGACCTTCTCGAGGCCGGAAAGGCCGGCATTTTCGAAGGTGCCGGCTATTCTTCCAAGGGCGTTTTCCGTCCGGCGGACGACTGCCGGATGAAGACCAACACCTGTCCCGATTTCTGCCCGGTCTGCACCCGGGCCATCAACCGGATCATCGATTATTATACGGCGGGGGAGTGATGTTCCTCCTGGTGGACTGCAACAACTTTTTCGTGTCTTGCGAAAGGGCCTTCCAGCCGCAGCTGGAGGGAAGGCCGGTTGTCGTCCTGTCCAATAACGACGGCTGCGTCGTCGCCAGAAGCAACGAGAGCAAGGCGATGGGAATCAAGATGGGCACCCCGTTCTTCAAGGTCCGCGCCCTCGTGGACAGCGGTGCCCTCGAGGTACGTTCTTCCAACTATACCCTGTACGGGGACCTTTCCTCCCGCGTGATGTCGATCCTCCGTGACTTTGCCCCGAAACTGGAAGTCTATTCCATCGACGAGGCCTTCCTCGTGATGGACGGAATCCCCATGGAACGGCTGAAAGCGATTGCCGGGGAGATCATCCGCCGGGTCCGCCGCTGGGTGGGCATACCGGTCAGTGTCGGCATCGCCCCGACCCGTACCCTTGCGAAGGTCGCGAACCATTTCGCCAAGCGCTATCCCGGGTACAGGGGCGTCTGTGTCATCGATACCGATGAAAAACGGGAAAAAGCGCTGTCCCTGACCCCGATCGACGATGTCTGGGGCATCGGCTGGCGGAACGCCCCGAAACTGGAGAGGGTCGGAGTCCATACCGCCGCGGACTTCACGGCGAGGCCCCAGGAGTGGGTCCGGACCCTGATGGGAGTCATCGGGGTCCGGACCTGGATGGAGCTTCGCGGAATACCCGTTATCGGGGAGGAGGAACGCGAGCGGAGACAGACCATCTGCACCTCCCGGTCTTTCGCCGATATGATCACCGATCCGGAAGAATTATCGCTGCGGGTTTCCGATTTCGCGGCGATCTGCGCCCGGAAACTGCGGGACGAAGGTTCCGTCGCCGGAACGATCGGCGTCTTCCTGATGAGCAACCGTTTCCGGGATGACCTGGAACAGTATTTCCCGCAGGACCTGGAGCATTTCGACATCCCCACCAGCAATACGCCCGAGATCGTCGCCGCATCCTTGAAAATCATGAAGCGGATCTATCGGGAGGGAATCCGCTACAAGAAGGCGGGCGTGATCGTGATGGATATCCAGGATGCCCGTTTCGTCCAGCCGGACCTGTTTGACGCGAAAAAGGAAGAGCGTCTCA
>JAEEGL013279885.1_pt1 | contig 12817 bp, 7 predicted proteins | sample 9134231 | NCBI WGS metagenome assembly JAEEGL01 (sample SAMN16246548, study PRJNA631951) | gut metagenome | biome: gut microbiome; feature: rumen; material: fiber-attached | host: Bos | place: Iran: Karaj | collected 2018-10
ACTATGAATACAAGTACGGTGAACAGTATCTTTGAAGAGGCATTGACAAGTGTCATATACTTCATCTTCTCCATACCCTGGAACAGCCACAGAGGTGTCAGGATATCGCCCAGAACCATTCCAAGGCCATAAATAAACATAAGTGGAGCCTGTTCGTCTTTCATGACGAACCTTGAAAGAGACAGCAGTATAACCGAAAGTAGCGTTGCTATAATCAGTTTTGATGCCATAACCGAATTGTATATCACATTCACCTTCTCCTTGTCATCGCGGCATTGTGATATCTGTTTGGTGGCCGAAAAATTAAATCCGTAAGTCGCTATTATGATTACATACTGCAACAAGGTAAATACGTAAGCATATATACCGTAATTACCCTTACCCACAACCTTCAGTATGTATGGAAGTGTAATCAACGGCAGCAGGAGATTGATAGCGTTCAGGACCGACAGATAAATGAAATTACCGGTCACCTTCTTAAGCGCGCCCGATTCACCACCGTTAAGTTTTGCAACCAACTTCCCTATGCCTTCTTTAAGATTCATGCTGTCTGGTACGTGTCAGTATTACAATAGTCATCACAATCAAAGTCATCACAGGCACCTCTATCACATCCAGATGGAAAAAGTAATACTCAAACCATCCCATGCACAGCATGGCGCATTCATAGAAATAGATGATGTTGAGATATATGTTTCCAAAACGTATGGACAATACCTTAAGTGAATATATGACGGTACTCAATAGCAACGTCACAAAGATAAACTGCCCCGGATTGGTATAAACGGCTATAGTGCCGAACATTGTTCTCACATTAGTGTTATTCAGACCGGTATGGAAGAAAACACCGTTTACCTGTGAGATGATCTCATCATTACCGGTCAGGACATTTGTAAGATTTACAAACTGCGCAAACAGGACATCCATATTCCCCTTGTCCGGCATTCCGGCAGCCAGGTCCATACTGAATCCCAGAACTCCACTGGTCAGATAATGGACAAAATGACGCAGTATGAATTCCAGTATTGCACCGCCCAGCATTGCATTTCCGCCTACCACAAGTGATAGTATGTATGAAACCAGAAACACAGCGACAGCACCGATAGCAAGAAAGAAAAGGAACTTGGCAGTAAGATGTGTCTTTCCCGAATACAGTCGCATGGCCAGACCTGTAACGCAGGGAATGATAACCCATCCTTTTACCTGATGGATGAACGTAATGAAAACCAGCGTGATTATAATGATCCACAGCCACCATTTCCTGCGGTCTGCATAATATATGCACAGAATGAGCAACGGCAGGTTGAATTTACTCAGATGTGCCCATAACCCATGTCCGTCATAATCCATACCGAATTCATCGGTTCCGAATGTCGCACTTGACGATCCCAGTGTCTGTTTCAGCCTGTACAGGAATGCCAGACACATTATTACAGACAGGACAACGACAATGTCGGGCATTCCCTCACCGTCATCTATAGGCCTGCCTATCGGTTTATTGTTTTTTTGGAGCACAAAACCCATAGCATAACTGGGTATGGCAAAAAGCAACAGACCGGCATTCCAGTACACTATACTTGGATAATAGAAATCAACTATGCCCCACTTGCCTGACACTGAAACCGTCAGCAACAGGATGACCACATAGGGCAACATCAGGAAATTAAGAGGAGTGTAAAGCGTGTGCCACGCCTTTTCTTCAAGGTAGAGCAGTACTCCCACCTCAATCAAAATTGTCAGGAGTATCAACCAACCCATATTCAAGCTTCAAGAATACGCTCCTTTACGATTATCCAGCCTACAGTTCCAAAGAATGCCAGGAATACGAACAGGATTCCAATCATCATCTTCTTGGGGGTAGTAGCCTTGTATGGGATGGTGGAAGGCTGAAGGATAACAACGACAGGTGTCTTTTCAAGCAGTTTGGTACGACACATATCAAGCTGCTGAGCCAACTGGTTATAGAGATTGAAAGCTAGATCCTTCTCGTTTGACAGACGGTCCTGTTCCATCAGATACTGGAGTTTTGTCACGCCCATATGCTGGTCACAGTATTCCGCATAAGCATGCTGTGCCGCATAGTAGTTCTCACGTGCCTCGTCGCACATACGTTGGGTATTCTCCATATCCTTTCTGGCTTTGACTGTACGATAATCGGTAACATACAACTGAAGGTTTTCCGTTAAGGCGTCAGCAACTATCGATGCAATCATAGCATCCTGCATGGTCACATTGATGTAAATGGCGCTTGTCAACTTGTCCAGTTCGACCGTGATTCTCTCTTTCAGTTCCTTGAGAACCTGCTGCTGCTGACGGCTCAACTGTTTGGGATTGAGTTTGACACCATCCTCAAGAATCTCCTTCTTTTCACGTTTAACAAGTTTGAACGGTGCTGACAGAACCTTACTCCACCATGTTTCTTTCTGATAGTAGCAGAGATAGTTGTAGATGTTGGTTGAAATCGAATCCTTCCGGTAATTAAAGGTTACATTCAGTGCGGCCAGGTCACACAGGAAAGGAGTAGTAGAAACAATCTGCGGATAGAGTTGCGGATAAATGGCCTCTTCCTCGGTATCCATACTGATTCCGGCCATTGATGCCAGAGCGCCCAATCCTCCGGATATACCTGCAGCCGATGATATTTCGGGTGCAATCACCACCTCTGACGTATACTCCTTGGGAATACTGAAAGCAACTATTATAGAAAGAATACCACCCCAGAAGCAATTCATGATTATACGCTTCCTGTGCGTCCACAAATCCCGCAGAAGTTCTACGAAATCAGCCATTCTCACATTGGACTTGTTATCTTTTTCCATAGCCGTTACTTCAAGAGACTCATAAGAGCCAATACTACTGTTGCCAGTGATGCGGATGTAGAACCTAAGCTGAGGATCTCGGTCGGTGACAGTCCGTCACGTTGCTGACGCGCGGGAACAACTATCTCACAACCGGGTTGAACCAGTTTACTGGAACGTTTCTTGGCCTTTGCCACCGAACCATTCATATATACTACGTAGGCCTTGCTCTTCTTGGCACGCTGCGAATATCCGCCGGCCTTCTCAATATAATACTTAAGGCTTTTACCCTTTACGAAAGGTGTTGTATTTGAAAACATGACCTCACCGTTAATCTTGACCGTATTGGTAAATACAGGAACTATGATACGGTCTCCGTCACGCAGAACGATATCTGCAGGACCACCCGGTTTGTTGACAGCCTCCTGCAGGTTGATACCCACATTGAAGGTGGTCATATTCATAAGTTTGTCTACTGCCTTAGCCAATGCGACAGAATCGTTTCCGGCCAGTATTTCGGCAATATCATGCATACGGGACCTTTCATCCTCAGTCATCTTTCTCTCAAGACGGGCTCCTTCAGGATAAGCCTCCGAACTGAACTGTCCCACTCTCTCCATGATGTCACTCAGACGCTCATTGTTGGTAGCCAGAGAATAGTATCCCGGGAATGTAACCTCACCCTCCACTATCACACGACGGTTGACCGAGTATCCGGGACTGCGGCGTATGTACACCTCATCATAAGGCTCCAGACGGAAATCATTATCCTGTATGGAAAGGTCTTCACTGATGCTGAATGAGAATGTCTCAGCAAGAGACTGGCTCTTTTCCACAGCCTCCTTGTCGCGATTACGGCGTACTACATCAACTTTTGTGATAGAAGCGTCCTCCTTAAGGCCACCGGCCTGAAGGATAAGGTCCTCTATACTTGTGTTGTCGGCATATCTGTAATCACCAGGGAACAGGACTTCACCGTAAACGCTGAAAGTCTTGATTTCACCTACATCAAACAGGCTGGGAATAAACAGCACATCATGATTGCGTAATGTCTCATCCTGCGCAGAGCCTTCCATAAGTCCCTTGATGTCAATTGCCAGATTGGTAAGAGTCTTGTCCGGATTTGTACGACTCAACAGGGCTCTGGACGGGAATGCGTCCTCCTTGAGTCCTCCGGCAGCCTCTATAAGGCCCTTTACCGTGGTGATGTCACCGTCTATCTGGAACTGACCGGGACGGAATACCGCGCCGCGTACTTCGGCCATATTTGCAAATGACACCTGGATGGAATCCACATATACAGAATCACCGTCTACAAGTTTGAATGCGGATTGCTGTTCCTTGGTAACGGTAAATATCTGACGCTGGAACTCACCCATCCTGATCACTCTGACATCTTTTTTATAAGCATCCGATTCCAGACCGCCGGCATAATCAATGAGGTCGGCCAGAGACTCCTCCTGAGTCATTTCATACAACATGGGACGACGCACGCGTCCGTCAATGTTGACCAGAAGCGAATGCGGTGATACTATAACCACATCGTTGTCATTCAGGCGTATGTCATCCTGAACCTTTCCGTTGCGGATGTAATCATACATATCGATCTTGGCAACCTCCTCATTTTCATGATAGAGTCTGATATCTCTGAGTGATCCCAGATCATTGACTCCACCGGCCATGTATATGGCATTGAAAACGGTAGCGAAAGACGAAACCTGATATGTGCCCGGGTTCTCCACATCACCCATAACGTTCACCAGTACGGAACGGTTCTGGCCCAATGAGAGTTTGATGCTTGAGTTTGAATCGTCACCATCCAGGCCCGAATAGATCTGACTGAACACCTTCTTAATATATTCATCGGCCTCCTGGACGGTCTTTCCGTTAAGGTACACAGGTCCCAGGTCCTGAACCATTATATTGCCATCGGGAGAAATCATCTCTCTTATCGAGCTCTGTGAAGCCCCCCATATATCTATAATGACCTCATCGCCGGGACCAAGACGGTAGTTCTGCGGAGTAGCCAGATTGGCGCTCGGCTCAAACGTCAGATTCTGGCTCTTGAAAATATCATGTCCGTATATCTCCTTCTTCTGGGGAAGCAGAGACTGCTTGAGAAGATATATTGAATCTACGAACAGAAACATAGCCTCATTGTACATATTCTGAAGCTTTTCCTGCTCTACGGATTTAGGATCTGTCATCGAGGAAACACCTGCATATGACTGATCGGCCGGATTTATAAGATTGAAAGACTCCCCTTTGCCCGTTCTGGAACGGGATGAAGAAGAGCCCTGACCGGAAATGGTATTGCCTAAAACACCTGTGGATCTTTGCTTTTCATATTTTTCTCGCATCCGCTGGAGTTGCTGGACTGTAACGCCTCTCCTGTTCAGATCATACACGATCTGTTCCTGTGAAACTCCCTTGGCCTGCTGTTCCTGTACATACTGTATTATCTTATCCTCCGACATCTGGGCAAAAGCGCTCAGACCGCAGAGCAGGAACAGTGACAAAACAAGATATTTCCTCATATAGCAAATTGGGTAGTGACAAAAATGAAATCAGAATTTTTTTCCGCTGAATACTGAGAACGCAGTCCTTAAGATGATTCCCAGATCCGTAAATATCGTGCGGTTGTCCAGATAGTCCAAATCATATTCGAGACGTTTGAGCATCTTATCCATCGTATCGGTGTAACCGTTGAATATGGTAGCGTAAGATGTAACTCCCGGACGCATCAGATAGATGTAACGGTAATCATCGGTCTCACGGTTAATCTGGTCAATGAAATACTGACGCTCGGGACGGGGACCGACAAATGACATATCGCCCTTGAGTACATTCCACAATTGGGGAAGTTCATCCAGATGATGAGCACGCAGAAAACCTCCGAACGGGGTCAGATACTTGTTGCGTTCATTCTCAAGACGGGGGATACCGTCTGACTCGGCATCGGTACGCATGGTACGGAACTTGTATATCACAAAAGGCTTTCCCTTGTAGCCCACTCTCTCCTGTTTAAAGAAAACCGGGCCTTTATCATAGAAAAGTATTGCCGAAAAAAGCAGAATAAGCGGAGAGAAGAGCACCAGGCCGATAATGGAGAAAATGATGTCAAAGAGTCTTTTCAACCCAAGTTGGAAAGATCCCATTGCATCTGAATGTTCCATACGGTACATGCTGCCGTAACTCTGAATTTTGTAGTTCAACATATTTTACTCTGTTTAATATATAACGCGCACAAAAAGCAATAATTGTGTAGCGGTGAGGAAAATTATCATTATTCCGTAAATGCACATCGGTAATGATAACTACTTTTGCACTCACAAGCACTTTGTGTGCGTTTTTCAATTTTTGGAAAAGTCGCGCAAAGTTAGTTATTTTACTTAGAACATACTAATTATTTGAATATGAAAGCATACGTATTTCCCGGACAGGGTGCCCAGTTCTCGGGCATGGGCAAGGACCTGTATGACCAGTTTGACTGGGCGAAAGAGTTGTTTGCAGAGGCCGATTCCATCCTCGGATTCAAGATTTCAGACATCATGTTCAGCGGCTCGGACGAGGATCTGCGCCGCACAGATATTACACAGCCCGCAGTATTCATCCACTCAGTTGCTGTAGCCAAGTCACACGGCGCCGATTTCAAGCCCGACATGGTTGCAGGACACTCTCTGGGTGAGTTCTCGGCTCTTGTAGCCTGTGGAGCACTCTCATTCGAGAGCGGTTTGAAACTGGTTTCACAACGTGCAAACGCCATGCAGAAGTGCTGCGAGAAGGTACCCGGTACGATGGCAGCCATCATCGGCCTTCCCGATGCAAAGATTGAGGAAATCTGTGCAGGTCTTAACGGGAAAGGCATGGTAGTGGTTCCCGCCAACTACAACAGCCCCGGTCAGGTGGTTATCTCCGGTTCCAAGGAGGCAATTGCAGCCGCATGTCCGCTTATGACAGAGGCCGGCGCCAAGCGTGCCCTCCCGCTCGTAGTAGGCGGTGCATTCCATTCTCCCCTTATGACTCCCGCCAAGGATGAACTTGCCAAGGCCATCAGCGAGACACAGTTCAACACACCCGTTTGCCCCATCTACCAGAATGTGGATGCCAAACCGCACGTAAACCCCGATGAAATCAAGGCAAATCTGGTAACCCAGCTTAACTCTCCGGTCCGCTGGACACAGAGCGTGCTCAATATGATTGCCGATGGCGCCGAGGAGTTCACAGAGTGTGGTCCCGGTGCCGTTCTGACAGGTCTCATCAAGAGAATCAGAGGTTAACACCGATGGAAAAGGCTGTCATCTACCAGATATTCACCCGCGTCTGCTGCAACAGCGGCTCACAGAATGTGCCTGGCGGTGACATCCAAACAAACGGTTCAGGCAAACTGAACGACTTTACTCCCACCGTACTTGACAACATCAAGGCGATGGGAGTTACTCATATATGGTTTACCGGTCTGATAGCTCACGCATCGTGCACCGATTACAGCAAATACGGCATTCCACCGTCAAATCCGGGAACCGTAAAGGGCCGTGCAGGATCGCCCTACGCCATCCGTGACTATTACGACATAGACCCCGACCTTGCTGTCTGCGTTCCCGACCGCATGGCCGAGTTCCAGGCGTTGGTGGACCGCGTTCACGCAGCAGGCATGAAATTCATAATGGATTTCGTACCCAATCACGTAGCGCGTGAGTACCGTTCCATTGCCAAACCCAAAGGCATAAAAGACCTGGGTGAAACCGATAATTCAGAACTCGCATTCAGCCCGCAGAACAACTTCTACTACCTGCCCGGACAGCAACTTGCAGGCGAGCCTGACTGGAACGGTTATAGGGAGTTCCCCGCCCGTGCCACAGGCAATGACAAGTTCAGCGCAAGTCCCACATATTCAGATTGGTACGAGACCGTAAAACTCAATTACGGAGTTGACTACATGGCCGGAGGACAGCGCTGTTTTGACCCCGTTCCGGATACCTGGAACAGGATGCTTGAGATACTTATGTTCTGGGCATCCAAAGGCATTGACGCATTCCGCTGTGATATGGCCGAAATGGTACCCGTGGAGTTCTGGGACTGGGCTGTTTCAAGGGTCAAGAAAAAATACAGAAAGATACAGTTCATAGCCGAGATATACAATCCCGGATCATACTGGGACTACATAAACCGCGGTCACTTTGACTATATCTATGATAAGGTGGGACTGTACGACACCTTGCGTGCCATAACCGAAGGCCGCGAATCGGCCACGGCCATTACCCGCTGCTGGCAGCAGAACGGCTTTAACGGACCGCACATGCTGCACTTCATGGAGAATCATGACGAGCAGCGCATAGCATCCCGATTCTTCGGTGGAACGGCACAAAAGGGACGACCTGCCATGATTGTATCGGCCCTTATGGACACCTGCCCTGTAATGGTTTATTCTGGTCAGGAAGTCGGCGAACCCGGCATGGATCGGGAGGGATTCAGCGGACTTGACGGCCGCACCACCATCTTTGACTATTGGGCACCGGATACCCTTACCCGTCTCTACAACGACGGCCGTTGGGACGATGCCCGCTTAACTCCCGATGAGCGTGAATTAAGAGCCTTCTACTCCACTCTTCTGAACATTTGCAACAATGAACATGCCATTAGTAACGGCAAGTTCTTTGACCTTATGTACGTGAACCCGCTGTCGGAATCATTCAATCCCCACAAGCAGTACGCATTCCTGCGTGCCGACGGCAAGGAGACCATTCTGGTAGTGACCAATTTCAGTGACCAGCCGCTCAACACTACAGTAAACATCCCGCAGCACGCCTTTGACTACATGGAACTCAAGGCTCAGGACGGCGTGAAAGTTAAGGATCTGCTCTCAGGACAGACCTTCACCGCAAACATCCATCCCGACTCCCCCATCCGCATCACAGTTCCCGCCCAATCCGGAATAATCCTCAAGTGGCACAAATAGAAGTCCGAGCAAACAGCCCGGACTTCTTTTTAAACAATTCGGAGTGAAGCGACCAAGCCCCCTCCGGGGGTTTAGGGGTAATAGACAAGGTCCATACCTCAAGAGTTGGGGCAGCTTACTTGAAGCTGTCCCAACTCTTGATTGGTATGTCGTTGATATCGACGGTGCAGAAGGCATTGATGAACGAGCTGGCCAGGCGTGCGTTGGTAATCAGCGGGATGTTCAGGTCAATGGCTGCACGGCGAATCTTGTAACCGTTGGTGAGCTCATGCTGTGTAAGGTCCTTAGGTATGTTCACTACCATATCTATCTCCTTCTTGTGCAGCATGTCAAGAGCCTGCGGCTGCTGCCCCTCCTCGCTGGGCCAGTATACGCGGGTATTCTTTATACCGTTCTCCTCCAGGTACTTTGATGTACCGCCGGTGGCAAACAGGTTGTAACCGTTTGAAACCAGCATCTTGGCTGCATCCAGCATGGCTGCCTTCTGCTTGGCTGTACCGGTTGAGAGCAGTATGTTCTTCTTGGGGATGCGGTAACCTACCGAGAGCATTGACTCCAGGATGGCGTAGCGCTGGTCATCACCTAAACAGCCTACCTCACCGGTCGATGCCATATCAACGCCCAGCACGGGATCGGCCTTCTGCAGACGGTTGAACGAGAACTGTGATGCCTTGATACCAACGTAGTCGATATCGAACAGGCTCTTCTCAGGTGCCTCTACAGGAATTCCAAGCATGATCTTGGTTGCTATCTCGATAAGGTTGATCTTGAGCACCTTGCTTACGAACGGGAATGAACGTGAAGCGCGCAGGTTACACTCAATTACCTTGATGTCGTTCTCACGGGCCAGATACTGGATATTGAACGGTCCGCTTATATGCAGCTCCTTGGCAATCTGACGGCTGATGCGCTTGATTCTCTTTACAGTCTCTACGTACAATTTCTGCGGCGGGAACTGGATGGTAGCGTCACCTGAGTGTACACCGGCAAATTCAATGTGCTCGCTGATGGCGTATGCAATTATCTCACCGTCCTTGGCAACGGCATCCATCTCAACCTCCTTGGCGTTCTCGATAAAGCGGCTTACCACAACCGGATGCTCCTTTGATACCTCGGCGGCCAGCTGCAGGAAACGTTCCAGCTCCTCCTGGTTACTGCAAACATTCATGGCAGCACCCGAGAGCACGTATGAGGGACGTACCAGTACCGGGAATCCCACCTTGTCAATGAACTTGCCAATCTCCTTCATTGAGGTAAGCTCACTCCATTCCGGCTGGTCAACGCCTATACGGTCAAGCATGGCCGAGAATTTCTCGCGGTCTTCGGCGTTATCAATGTCTTTGGCGCTTGTACCTAGGATAGGCACGTTCATGGCGTCAAGCTTCATAGCCAGGTTGTTGGGGATCTGTCCGCCGGTTGATACAATCACACCGTAAGGATTCTCCAGTTCTATGATATCCATAACGCGCTCAAATGTGAGCTCGTCAAAGAACAGACGGTCTGTAACATCGTAGTCGGTACTTACGGTCTCAGGGTTGCAGTTGATAACGATATTGCGGTAACCCTCCTTACGTACGGTATTAAGAGCCTGAACTCCGCACCAGTCAAACTCTACCGAAGAACCGATGCGATATGCACCAGAGCCTATTACGATGATAGACTTCTTGTCATCAAAGAACGGTATATCGTGAGCGCATCCGTTATAAGTCATGTACAGGTAGTTCTCCTTGGCCTGATACTCACCGCCCAGGGTATCTATCTGTTTTACGTAAGGAACAATGCCTAAGCTCTTACGCTTGTTACGTACAGAGAGAAGACCGGCCTGTGTGCCCAGTTTCTTCTCCTCACCTATGGCACGTGCAATCTGGAAATCGCTGAACCCCATCTTCTTGGCCTTGCGCAGCAGGTCTTCGCCCAGAGCCTCTATGCCCTTAACCTTGTGAAGCTGTTTGGACAGGTCAACAATGCCCTTCAGACGGTTCAGGAACCACTTGTCAATCTTGGTAAGTTCATATATGCGGTCAATGCTGTAGCCCTCGCTGAAAGCCTGGCTGATAGCAAACAGACGCTTATCGGTTGGCTCCTTGAGTGCCTTGTCCAGATCGGCAAACTTGATGCTCTTGTTCTCCACGAATCCGTGCATGCCCTGACCGATCATACGGATACCCTTCTGGATAACCTCCTCAAAGCTTCGGCCGATAGACATAACCTCACCTACAGACTTCATTGAAGAACCAATCTCGCGGTCCACGCCGTGGAACTTGGAGAGGTCCCAGCGAGGGATCTTGCAGACAACATAGTCAACAGACGGCTCAAAGAAATCGGTAGTATCCTTGGTAATGGAGTTCTTGAGTTCATAAAGGTTGTAGCCCAGACCCAGCTTGCAGGCCACGAATGCCAGAGGATAACCGGTAGCCTTTGATGCCAGGGCCGATGAGCGGCTCAGACGGGCGTTAACCTCGATAACGCGGTAATCCTCGCTCTGGGGATCGAATGCAAACTGGATGTTGCACTCACCTACTATACCCACATGACGGGCTATACGGATGGTCAGTTCCTCCAGTTTCTGCACCTCGTGATGAGTAAGTGTCTGTGTAGGAGCAACCACGATACTCTCGCCGGTATGTATGCCCAGCGGGTCAAAGTTCTCCATCGAGCAGACTATGATTGAGTTGCCGCTCTTATCGTTCACGCACTCAAACTCTATCTCCTTCCAGCCCTTGAGGCTCTTCTCAACCAGAATCTGCGGTGAGAATGAGAATGACTTCTCGGCCAGCTTGTTGAGTTCCTCCTCATTGTCGCAGAAACCCGAACCCAGACCGCCCAGAGCATATGCCGAGCGGATGATAACCGGATAACCCAGCTCACGTGCAGCTGCGCGTGCATCGTCCATGGTCTCAACAGCATGGCTCTTGATGGTCTGTACGCCTATCTCATCCAGACGTTTGATAAAGAGGTCACGGTCCTCGGTATCCATGATGGCCTTGACCTGGGTACCCAGCACCTTAACCTTATACTTGGCCAGAACACCGCTCTGCTCCAGAGCCACACCGCAGTTAAGTGCGGTCTGACCACCGAACGCCAGCAGGATTGCATCGGGACGTTCCTTGGCAATAACCTTCTCTACAAAGAACGGGGTTACGGGATAGAAATAAACTCTGTCAGCAACACCCTCGCTGGTCTGTACCGTAGCGATGTTAGGGTTGATAAGAATGGTCTCAATGTTCTCCTCCTTAAGAGCCTTGAGAGCCTGTGAGCCTGAGTAATCGAATTCGCCGGCCTCACCTATCTTGAGTGCGCCTGATCCCAGGTGCAGCACTTTTTTGTATTTCTTCAATGCCATAGTAGCGGGGTGTTAGAGTTTTGAAACAAAATCATCGTAAATAAACTTGGCGTCAGTATTGACCTGATCGCTCTCTGAGTGGAACATCACGCCTACCCAGGGCTTGCGTGTGTTGTAGATGCCCTCAACCGAACCGTCGTTCAGGTTCTTAAGATATACCTTCCACTGACCTACTACAGAATCCTCACGTATTGCGTAGTTGTGGTTCTGGGTGGTAATGTAGCAGCGGTCCGTACCCACCAGCTGTACCGGCTGGTTCTGGGTGTGATGACCGAACTTGAGCTTGTATGTATCCATACCGCCGGCAAGACCCAGCAGCAGGCATCCCATACCTATACCCAGTATCGGGGTATCATTCTTAGCCATGAACTTCTGCAGGGCCGATACCACCTCACTGCAGTAACTGGGGTTACCCGGACCGTCCGATATCACCAGACCGTCCATCTTGATCTTTGAGTAGTCATAGTTCCAGGGAACGCGAACCACCTTGAGGTCCTCATTGATGAGGCAGCGTACCACTCCGGCCTTGACACCGCAGTCCACCAGAACCACGGTCTTGGAACCACCCTCGTTATATGTAACAGGTTCCTTGACCGATACCTCCGGGAGCATATTTGTATATGCATACTCCTCAGGTTTCTGCTTACCGTCAAACAGTATCTTGGCGGTCATGCTGCCGTGATTGCGGATATGCTTGGTAAGCTCACGGGTATCAAC
>JAEEGL011970209.1_pt1 | contig 12816 bp, 11 predicted proteins | sample 9134231 | NCBI WGS metagenome assembly JAEEGL01 (sample SAMN16246548, study PRJNA631951) | gut metagenome | biome: gut microbiome; feature: rumen; material: fiber-attached | host: Bos | place: Iran: Karaj | collected 2018-10
TATGGTGATCGCGGACGTATCCGGCAAGGGCGTGCCGGCGGCGCTGTTCATGATGATCACCAAGATCATCGTGCAGAGCTGCGCCATGCTGGGCCGCTCCGCCGGCGAGATCCTGACAAAGACCAACGAGGCGCTGTGCTCCAATAACCGGATGGAGATGTTCGTCACGGCCTGGCTGGGCATCCTGGAGATCTCAACGGGCCGGCTCACCGCCGCCAACGCGGGGCACGAGTATCCCGCCCTGGCCCGGAAGGGCGGCGCCTTCGAGACTCTCAGGGACACGCACGGCTTCGTGATCGGCGGCATGGACTCCGTCCGGTACAGGGAGTATCAGGTGGACCTGAAGGCGGGGGACAGGATCTTCCTGTATACCGACGGCGTGACCGAGGCGACCGACGCGCGGGAGGAACTCTTCGGCAGGGAGCGGATGCTCACGGCCCTCAACGCGCGCACGGGCGGCACGCCGGAGGATGTGCTGCACCGTGTCCGCGAATCGGTACGGGACTTCGTGAAGGACGCGGACCAGTTCGATGATATGACCATGCTGTGCATGGAGTACAAGGGGGCGAGATCATGAAGGAACTTTCGATCGAGGCGTGTATCGCCAATATCGGCACTGTGACGGCGTTCGTGGAGGAAGCTCTGGAGGCGGCGGGCTGCCCCATGAAGATCATGATGCAGATCGATGTGGCCATCGACGAACTGTTCGGGAACATCGCCCGCTACGCTTACGCGCCCCGAACGGGCACGGCGGTCGTGCGCGTGGAGACTGATAAGGCGGCGCGGGAGGTGAGCCTCACCTTCGAGGACAGCGGCGTTCCCTTCGATCCCCTGGGGGAGCCGGAACCGGATGTGACCGTTTCCGCCAAAGAGCGCGCCCTCGGGGGCCTGGGCATCTTCATGGTCCGCCGGTCCATGGACTTTATGGCCTACCGCCGGGAAAACGGGCACAATATCCTGACCATCCGCAAGCGCTGGTGACATTCGATCCGGACATGAAAATGAGCCGCCGGCAGCGGCGGCTCATCGGGGCAGAGCCTTTGGGCTCTGCTTTTTTATTCGGCCTGGTCCAGCGTGTGGCCGATGCCGATGATGGATGTGACCTGGCGGATGAATTCCTTGTTTTTATAGGTGGCCAGCTTGTTGAGCATCCGGCCCCGGAAGATCAGCGCCATCGTGTTGCCCCCGTCCAGGTTCAGCGCCTGGGTGACGCCCCGGGCCTTCATCATCTCCGCGATGCGCTGCAGGGGCGTGCCCACACTGTCCTTGCGCCGTCCCTGGAAGGACATGAGCAGGTAATGCCCGGGCCCGATCATCCCCAGGGCCTGCCGGGGCTCCAGGCTCCGGTAGTAGGTGTCGTAGAGCATCTCCTCGATCTGACCGTCCCGGATCAGGATGGGGCCGAAACTGTACACGTTCTCGGCGCCCATGTCCAGGAGCTCCTGAGCGGTATGCTCATTGCACTGATACACCTTCAGGCTGCCGTCGGGGTACTGGGCCATCATGTCCAGGTTGGGGAGCTGGTGCCCCCTCTGGCGGTGGGTCTTGTCGCTGAGGATGCGCCCGTTGCGGATGATGATGCCCACGGTCCTCTCCGCCGTGTACCGGTCGGCGAAGAAATCGTCGGAGAAGGCCAGCACGAAGCCTTCCTCCTTCGCGTACTCATAAGGGTAGCGGTATCCCCGCCATACATGGTCCGGATCCGATACGGCGGCGCGGAAGTTCTCCCCGGGCCGGGCGATGATCTCCGTCTCGAACCATACCAGGGGGATGTCCGGGTCCTCCCGCCGGGTGATGACGATCTGCAGCGAGGCGTTCAGGAAGATCCACAGCCCTTCCTCGTCGTTCTCGTAAAAATACTCGCCCTCCCCGTTGAGGAAGCCTTCCGTGTCCCTTTCCGGCCAGTCCGGCTTCGGGGTCGGGCCCGGCGCGGCCACGGGGGGCATGGTGGCCCAGGGTTCCCGGACGGCTGTATCACTGAAGAGCACGTCCCAGGTCGCCCCGTCCACTTCTCCCGTCACTTCCAGCCCGTTCAGGGACTGGAAGCGTTTCACCGCTTCGAAGACGGCTTCGGTATACCGCCCGTTCAGGTTCCCTTTGGGAAGATAGTTCAGGGCCTGCAGGCGTTTCTTGGCGTCGAGCACTTTCTGGCCGCTGCTTTTCATGTTGAGTACCGGCGGCGCCTCGGCAGGGGCGGGCACGCAGCTTAATAATACCGCCAGGATGAGTAAAAGGGCGGTCAGCGGTCTGATGAGTCCCGATAGGCGCTGTGCGCTCATGCCGTGTCCTCCTTGGATGATCTTATGATCGATTATACACGATTTGCGGCCGATGTCCATAAACAAACTCCGGCCGGCGGACGGGAAACATTTTACTTGCGAAAAGCGCTTTTTACTTATATAATGGAACCAGTATGAAGGACAAGCGGATCCAGCCGCGCCGATCTGATCGGCGGGTCGGCCATCCTTCATTTGAATGCGCTCTTCCGCCCGGGTCCGGGGGGCCCGGAACGGCACGCGCGGGAAGGACACTGCCCGGATATGGAACAGGTTCGGGAATATAAAGGGCGCGTCGGCTTTCACCGGGGCACCGGCAGCGACGCCTACAGTTTTCTCGGGGCGCATCCCCTTGAGGGGGAGGCGGGCGCCTGGCATTTCGCCGTCTGGGCACCGAACGCGGCCCATGTGAGCCTCGTGGGCGATTTCAACGGCTGGGATGAGCGGGCCCACGGGATGACGCGCGATGATGACGGCATCTGGGAGATCACCGTATCGGGCGCGGTGAAGCCGGGCAGCCTTTACAAGTTCGCGGTCCGGGGCCGGGACGGCGCCTGTCATCTCAAGGGCGATCCTTACGCTTTCCTCTGGCAGAAGAGGCCGGACAACGCGTCCGTCTGTCATCCCCTCGGCTCCTATCAGTGGGGGGACGGGGCCTGGATGGCGGCCCGCCGGGACAGGGATATGTTCTCGGCCCCGGTGAATATCTACGAGATGCACCTGGGCTCCTGGCAGCGGGGGGAGGGGGACCGGGTCCTCACTTACCGTGAGATCGGGGACAGGCTGATCCCTTATATCAAAGAGATGGGCTATACCCACGTGGAGCTGCTCCCCGTGATGGAGCATCCCTTTGACGGGTCCTGGGGCTACCAGGTGACGGGCTATTACGCGCCCACATCCCGTTATGGTGATCCGGAAGGGCTCATGGACCTGATCGACCGGCTGCATCAGGCCGGCATCGGCGTGATCCTGGACTGGGTGCCGGCGCACTACCCCCGGGACGAGGTGGGCCTGCGCTGCTTTGACGGCGGCCCCTGCTATGAGCATCCGGACACCCGGCGGTCGGAGATGCCCCAGTGGGGCACCGTGATGCTGGACTATTCCCGGCCGGAGGTGTGCTCCTTCATGCTGAGCAACGCGGACTTCTGGCTGAGGATGTATCACGCCGACGGGCTGAGGTGCGACGCGGTGAGCGCCATGCTGTACCTGGATTTCGGCCGGGAAGGGATGGGATACCTGCCCAACGAGTCCGGCGGCCGGGAGAACACCGACGCGGTCCGTTTCTTCAGGCTGCTCAACGGTTACGTGCGCGAGTTTTTCCCCGGCGTGATGATGATCGCGGAGGAATCCACGGCCTGGCCCCACGTGACCGGCATGGAGGAAGGGGGCCTGGGCTTCCATTTCAAATGGAACATGGGCTGGATGAACGACACCCTCTCCTATATCGCCCTGGACCCGGTCTACCGGCAGTATCATCATCGGAACCTGACCTTCCCTATGGCCTACGCGTTCGCCGAGAGGTTCATCCTTTCCCTGTCCCATGACGAGGTGGTACACGGGAAGCGCTCCCTGTGGAGCAAGCAGCCGGGGGATGACTGGCAGCGCTTCGCGGGGCTGAAGGCCCTCCTGGGATATATGATGACCCAGCCGGGCAAGAAGCTCCTGTTCATGGGCGCGGAACTGGGGCAGACCATCGAATGGCGGGACTACACGCAGCTGGACTGGTTCCTGCTGGATGAGAGCCGTTTCGCGGCGTACCATCGTTTCGTGAAGGATCTCAACCGCCTGTATCTGGATCATCCCGCCCTTTACCGGCGGGAGAAGGACTGGACCGGGTACGACTGGCTCAACGTGGACGACGCGTCCCGGTCGGTGATCGCCTATATGCGCCGGGGGGACAAGGGGGACGCCCCGGTGGCGGTCGTGATCAATTTTACCCCCGTGGTGTACCGGGATTACCGCGTGGCCCTGCCCGGCGACGGCACGCTGACGGAGATACTGTGCAGCGACCGGGAAAAATACGGAGGCAGCGGGCAGTACAACGGCCTGCCCGTTCGGGCGGAGAAAGTGCCCTGCTGCGGCCGGGACTTCAGCGCCGAGATCGTGCTGCCGCCCCTGGGGATCGCGTGTTTCCGGTGGGATGAGTATCCAATGAAACCAATGGATATATAAGGAGGAGGCCCTATGCTTAAGAAAAAATGTGTCGCGATGCTCCTGGCAGGCGGTCAGGGCTCCCGTTTGGGGATCCTGACCAAGAACATGGCTAAGCCCGCCGTGCCCTTCGGAGGGAAGTACCGTATCATCGACTTTCCGCTGAGCAACTGCACCAACAGCGGTATCGATGTGGTGGGCGTGCTGACCCAGTACCGTCCCCTGGAACTGAACGCCTATATCGGCAACGGCGCTTCCTGGGATCTGGACCTGATGAGCGGCGGCGTGTTCGTCCTGCCCCCGTACCAGACCGGCGCGTCCGGCGAATGGTACAGCGGCACGGCCAACGCGATCTATCAGAACATGGCCTTCATCGCCCAGTATGACCCGGACTATGTGCTGATCCTCTCCGGCGACCATATCTACAAGATGGACTATGACGCCATGCTGCGCCACCACATCGAGCACAACGCCGACGCCACCATCGCCGTGCGCCAGGTGCCCTGGGAGGATGCCAGCCGCTTCGGCCTGATGAACACCGATGCCGAGGGCAATATCATCGAATTCGAGGAGAAGCCGAAGCATCCCAAGTCCAACAACGCTTCCATGGGCGTGTACGTGTTCACCTGGTCCAAGCTCCGCCATTACCTGACGGTGGACGAGGAAGACGAGAAGTCCTCCAATGACTTCGGCAAGAACATCATCCCCGCCATGCTCAACGAGGGCCAGCACCTGGTGGCCTACAATTTCAACGATTACTGGAAGGACGTGGGCACCATCGAGAGCCTGTGGCAAGCCAATATGGACCTGCTGGCCGACACGCCCGAGATCGATCTGCACGACAAGAGCTTCCGCATCTACGCCCGGAACATGGGCATGCTTCCCCAGTACGTGGCGCCCGGCGCCGTGGTGGAGAACTGCCTTGTCACCGAGGGCTGCGAGATCTACGGTGAGGCGAGACATTCCATCCTGTCTTCCGGCGTCAAGGTCGAGCGGGGCGCCCGGGTGACGGACAGCGTGATCATGCCCGGCGCGGTGATCCATGCCGGCGCGGTCGTCAGGCGCGCGATCGTGGCGGAGAACGCCGTGATCTACGGAGGCAGCATCATCGGGGACGAGGAAGGCAATATCGCCGTCGTGGGCCCCGGTTCCACTGTGCCGGAGGGGACGAAAGTATCCGCCGGTGAACAATTCGAAGGCTAAGGGGGTATTGACTTATGAAGAGCACCATCATGGGCATGATCTACACCGGTGAACGGGATCAGCAGCTCAGAGAACTGACCACCAGACGCGCGGTGGCGGCAATGCCCCTGGCAGGCCGGTACCGCCTGATCGACTTCCCTCTGTCCTGCATGGTGGGGAGCGGTGTCCGCAACGTGGGCATCATCATGCAGAAGAACTACCACAGCCTGATGGATCATCTGGGATCCGGCAAGGAGTGGGACCTGCACGGCAAGCGCACGGGCCTGGTGATCCTGCCGCCCTTCACCACCTCCGCCAACGTGGGCGTGTACGCCGGGTTCCTGGACGCCCTCAAGTCCAACCTGCAGTTCCTGCGCCGCAGCAAGGAAAAGTATGTCATCACCACCGACACCCATATGCTCTATACCGCGCGCTATGACGAGATGGTGGCCTATCATGAGGCCAATCACGCGGACATCACCCTGCTCTACAGCAGCGATCCCGGCCTGCGCCGTGAGGACAGCGGCCGCTACATCCAGGTGGAAGCGGACGGCCGCGTGACCGCCCTGGAGATCGATCCCGCCACGCCCCGCCTGCCCAGCGTCTATCTGGAGTGCTTCTGCATGGAGCGCGAACGCCTCATCGAAATGGTGGACGCCGCCGTGTCCCGCGGCCAGTACCATCTGACCCGCGATGTGCTCATGAACGGGATCCGCACGGGCGACATGAGGATCCTGGGCTATGAGTGCAAGGGCCATGTGTGGCATCTTGACAGCGTGCAGGCCTACTACCGCTGCAATATGGACCTGCTGGATCCCGAGATCCGCGCCGGCCTGTTCCCGACGGACCGCCCGATCTGGACCAAGCTCCGCGACGAGATGCCCACCCGGCACACCGAGAACGCGAAGGTGTCCAATTCCCTTCTGGCCGACGGCTGCGTGATCGAGGGCACCGTGGAGAACTCCGTGCTCTTCCGCGGCGTCAGGGTCAACAAGGGCGCCGTGGTGCGCAACTCCATCATCATGCAGGACGGCCAGGTGCTCGAGGGCGCCGAACTGGATCACTGCATCCTGGACAAGCAGACCGTCATCCGGGAGAACCACCGCCTGATCGGGCCGGAGAGCTATCCCATCGTGATCGACAAGAATCGTATCGTATAGGGGTGTAAGCGATGAAGGTATTATTCGCGACCAGTGAGTGCGTTCCTTTCATCAAGACCGGGGGCCTGGCCGACGTGATCGGCGCCCTGGCTCCCGTGGTGCGCGAGGCGGGTCACGACGTGCGCGTGATCCTGCCGCTGTACACCGCCATCCCCCAGGAGTATCAAAAGCGCATGAGCCATGTGCTGGACTTTGAGATCACCCTGGGCTGGCGCAAACAGTATGTGGGCATCGAGGAACTGACCCTGGACGGCGTGATCTACTACTTCGTGGACAATAAATACTACTTCGGCCGCAGCTACATCTACGGCATGGGCGGTGACGAGTATGAGCGCTTCGGCTTCTTCGACCGGGCGGTGCTCAATCTCCTCCCCAAGATCGACTTCCAGCCGGATATCCTTCACTGCAACGACTGGCAGACCGGCATGATCCCCGCCCTGCACAAGATCCAGTACAAGCATCTGCCGGAATACGCGAAGATCAAGACCGTCTTCACCATCCACAATCTGCAGTACCAGGGCATCTTCGGCATCAAGCCGGTGCAGGACGTGATGGAGCTGGGGGACAGCCTCTTCACCTCCGACAAGCTGGAGTGCTTCGGCTGCGCCAACTACTTAAAGAGCGGCCTGGTCTACGCGGACGAGATCACCACGGTGAGCCCCTCCTACGCGGATGAGATCCAGACGGCTTACTACGGCGAGCGCCTGGACGGCCTCCTCAGGGCCCGGCGCGGCCAGCTGACCGGCGTGCTCAACGGCATCGACATCAAGGTGTGGGATCCGGAGCACGATCCGGCTCTGGCGGCCAATTACTCCGCCGAGAAGCCCGAGGGCAAGGCGGCCTGCAAGCGCGCCCTTCAGGAGGAAATGAACCTGCCGGTGCGCGAGGACGTGCCCATCCTGGCCATGGTGACCCGTCTGAGCTCCCAGAAGGGCCTGGACCTGGTGGACCGGGTGCTGGGCGAGATGATGGAGGACGACCTGCAGATGGTGGTCCTGGGCATGGGCGAGGCCCGGTATTTCGACCTGTTCTCCTGGGCCGAGCAGCGCTGGCCGGACCGGTTCGCCGTCCGTTTCCAGATGGATGAGTCCCTCAGCCACAGGATCTACGCCGGTGCGGACATGTTCCTGATGCCCTCCCGTTTCGAGCCCTGCGGCCTGAGCCAGATGATCTCCCTTCGCTACGGCACGATCCCCGTGGTACGTGAGACCGGCGGCCTGAGGGACACGGTGCTCAGCTACAACGAGAGCAACGGCGCCGGCAACGGCTTCACCTTCTTCAACTACAACGCTCACGACATGCTCTACACCGTGCGCCGCGCGGAGCACTACTACCGCAACGCCAAGGACGTGTGGAACACCCTGATCAGGCGTGGCATGACCGGCAACTATTCCTGGAACCACAGTGCCCAGACCTATCTGGAGATCTATTCCGATCTGACGGGCCTGCCGCCCACGGAGTTCAAACCGGACGCCGAGCCGGTGGCACCCCTCACCCGCGCCAGGAAGGGAAACAGCAAAAAGATCAGAGTAAAGGGGTAAGGATCATGTATTGTCCAAACTGCCACCGCCTGTTCGAGGAGGACGTCTGCCCGGAGTGCGGTGCCCTGGGGCGCCGGCCGAAGGAGGACGATTACTGCCTGATGTCCCGGCGTGAGGCGATCTGGGCCGGCATGCTGGCGGATGTCCTGAAGCAGGAAGGGATCGAGTGCATCCAGGAGTCCGAGGAAGGCGCTGCCATGCGCACCCTGATCGGGACCGGCCTGGGCTATACCCTGACCTATGTGCCCTACAGTGACCTTGAAAGGGCCGATGCCCTGGAGGAGGCGCTGTTCAATGCCGAAGCCGTCGTGACGGACGACGCAGAGGGAGGTGAGGAGGACAGCGAGCGCGATCCGGACGATATGGAACAAAAGGCCGCTTTGGACCCGGGCCCCGCTTCGGATCCGGAGGAATGACCCGCTTACCGGGGCATGCAGCGAAAAAAGAGAGGAGCCGCGCGCGCGGCTCCTCATCTTTTTTGGGCTTCTTATCCTTTGATGACCTGCGGCCCTTCCATCAGGTCCATGGCTTTGGACGCGGCGTCACGGTCGATGACCAGGACGCCGTTGTCGACCAGCTTGAGCACCGTGGCGGGCAGGTCCTCGGTCGGAGGCGTGCGCAGCACCCGTTCCATGATATCCGCTTTGTGCGCGCCGCCCACCTGCAGGATCACGAGCTTCGCGTCGAACAGCTGCATTCTCCGCTTCAAAGCCCCGTTCGCGCCATCCTCATATTGCCGGGTACAGATAATCCTCCCGCGCTACGCCCCTGGAGGCACACATCACCGAAGAATAGCCCCGCCAGGTCAGCGCTTTGCCCCTGAGATCCGTGAGGACGCACCCCGCTTCCATGGCGATGAGGCCCGCGGCGGCGTAGTCCCACAGGCCCAGGCGGCACTCGTAGAACAGCCCCGTATCGCCCCTTGCCATCATGGCCAGGTCCCAGGCGGCCGAGCCGCTGCGCCTTAAGTCGATGCACTTGGGCAGGTAGTACCGGCACATGTCGAAGGTCATTGAAGTGAATTCGCTGTTGTAGGGCGCCGTGCCGAAGGATACGAGGCTGCGGGAGAGCGGCTCGGGGGAGGACAGGATGGGTCTCCCGTTTTCACAGGCGCCCCGGCCCCGGATGGCGGTGAACATGGCGTCGATGTAGGGATTGTAGACCGCCGCGATGAAAGGCTCCCCGTCCTTCATCAGGGCGATGGAGGTCATGGAGGGACGGTAACCCGTCATGAAATTGGAGGTGCCGTCGATGGGATCCACGCAGAAAGCGTAGCCGCTCCGGCTGTCGTCGCCCACCCGGTCCGCGCCGTTCTCCTCGCCGATGAAGACGGCGTCCGGCACCACTTTGCGCAGGCGGTCAAAGAGCATGTCCTGCACCTGTTTGTCGTACGCCGTCACGAAATTGGCGTGCCCGGCCTTGTCCGCCACCCGGCTGCGGATATCCCGGGCCCTGAGCATGATGCCGCCCGCTTCCCGGGCCGCTTCCTCGATCCTGCCGAGCCACAGCGCCGCCTGATCGTGTTCCATTGGTATCCCTCCCGAAGATCGGTATTTTTCGGATATATCATAGCCCGGCTTTTTTCAAAGCGCAAGCCTTGATCTTCTTTTTTCTCAGCCGGGAGCGGCTTGACAGGGCCCTCAAAACGCGATACTGTTCTCACAGAATCGATCGAGCAGCGCGGATCTCCCGGCCGAAAAGACTCTCCGCCGGGACGGCTGCCTGAAAGGAGAAGAACGGCATGATGGACAGGCCTTTGACTGTGGCCGTCGCGGGGTGCGGGTCCCGCGGGCTGAAAACTTACGCGAAGATCCTGAGCGGGATGAGCGATAAGGCGGTGATCGTCGCGGCCGCCGATCTGGACCCGGAGAAGCTCGCCGCCATGCGGGAGCTGACCGGTATCCCCGAAAGCGCCTGCTACGCGTCGGCGGAAGAGATGCTTGAGCGGCCCCGCCTGGCGGACGTGATGCTGATCTGCACCTGGGACCGCTGCCATTACGCCCACGCGAGAGCGGCGCTGCTCAAGGGGTACGATCTGCTCCTGGAAAAGCCCATCGCTCCCTCGGAACGGGAGTGCGTCGAGCTCAGGGACCTGGCCCTTGAGCGCGGGCGCCGGGTGGTGGTGTGCCATGTCCTGCGCTACACCGTCTTTTATCAGAAGATCCGGCAGCTCATCATGGACGGCGTGATCGGCGACGTGATCAGTGTCCAGGCGCTGGAACAGGTCTGCTACTGGCATCAGGCCCACAGCTTCGTCCGCGGCAACTGGCGCAATAAGGAAGAGTCCTCTGCCATGATACTGCAGAAATGCTGCCACGACACGGATATCCTGCTCTGGCTGACGGGCAAGCACTGCCGGCGGGTGTCCTCCTTCGGCACTTTGAGTTTCTTCAGGGAGGAGAACGCGCCGGAGGGGAGCGGTGACAGATGCCTTGACTGCGCGGCGGCGGAAAAATGCGAGTACAACGCGGTGAAGTTCTATCTGGACCGGTTCAGGCAGGGCGGGGACGCCTGGCCGCAGAACGTGGTGGCCCTGCGTCCCACGGAGGAAAAGCTTTTGGAGGCCCTGCGCACCGGCCCCTACGGGCGCTGTGTGTTCCGCTGCGACAACGACGTGGTGGATCATCAGTCGCTGATCATGGAGCTGGAGGACGGGAGCACCGTCGATCTGACCATGACCGCGTTCACGGCTCACGGCGGCAGGATCCTGCGCGCGGGCGGCACCAGGGGCGAGATCTATGGGGACATGAAGGCGAACATCATCCGGGTCATGCGCTACGGGCAGGAGGATGAGGTCATCGATGTGCGCGCCCTGGCGGACGACTTTTCGGGCCACGGCGGCGGGGACGCGGGGCTGATCCGGGAATTCGTTTCTTTCATGCGCGGGGAGAAGGAGATGAGCGGCACCCTGACGAGCATCGAGCGCTCCGTGGAGAGCCATCTGGCGGCCCTGGCGGCGGAAAGATCCCGCCTCAGCGGAGGGCAGCCGGTCGATGTGATGTGACCGGGGCACCGCCGGAAGCGGAGCCTTTAAAAGCGCGGCAGCCGCGTTTCTTCGACGCTTCGGGGGGATATCCGAAGGCCCGTCCCATCCGGTTCAAACGGATGGGACGGGCCTTTGTCTTTCGGTGTATGGACGCGCGGCGGAGCGTTCCTCAGCAGAACTCTTTGACGGCCCTGCGGATCTTTTCGGCCACGGCTTCCACCTTGGGCATATCCTCCGGGACAAGGGGCGCGAGAGGCGCGCGGACGCCGCCCAGCTCCAGGCCTTCGTTGATCCTGAGCACGGCCTTGTTGACCGCGTACATATTGCCCTTGCAGGCGCACAGCCCTTCGATGATGGCGTTGACCTCGTGCTGGATCCGGGCCGCGGCGGGGATGTCGCCCTTTCCGATCAGCTCGTTCATCTTCAGGAACAGTTCGGGCATCACGCTGTAGGTGCCGCCGATGCCGCCGCAGGCGCCGATGGCCCTGCCGGAGACGAACTGCTCATCCGGGCCGTTGAACACCACGATCTTCCCTTCGCCCAGACGCACGAAGGTCTCGATGTCCTGGACGGGCATGGAGGAGTTCTTCACGCCGATCACGCGGGGGTTCTGCAGCATTTTTTTGAACAGGCTCGGCGTGAGCGCCACGCCTGCCAGCTGGGGGATGTTGTAGATCACGAAATCCGTGTCCGGCGCGGCGGAGGAGATATCGTTCCAGTATTTGGCGATGGAGTCCTCGGGCAGGTGGAAGTAGATGGGGGGGATGGACGCGACGGCGTCCACCTTGAGGCTCTGGGCGTGGGCGGCCAGGGCCATGGAATCGGCGGTGTTGTTGCAGGCCACGTGGGCGATGATGGTGCACTCGCCGCCCACTTCTTCCATAACGGCCTCGAGGATCGTGCGCCTCTCGCAGGGGCGCAGGTAGATGCACTCGCCGCTGGAGCCGTTCACATACAGTCCCTGCACGCCCTTGTCCACCAGATGGCGGGCCAGGGCTTTGGTCCTTTCGGGGCTCACGTTCCCCTTGTCGTCGTAGCAGGCATAGAATGCGGGGATGACACCGCGATATTTTTCAAAGCTCATATAAGATGACCTCCTTATGACGGGCTCAGCCCTTGACCGCGCCCATGGTGATGCCGCGGGTGAAGAAGTTCTGGAACAGGATGAAGATGATGATGATGGGCACGCTGCCCAGAGCCGCGCCGGCCATGATGAGACCGAAGTCGTTGGACAGTTCGCTCTGCAGCTTCGCGATGCCCAGGGAAATGGTCAGCACCCGGGTATCGTTGAGCATGATCAGCTGGAGGAAGTAGTCGTTCCAGGCGCTGATGAAGGTGAAGATGGCCAGGGCGCCGATGCCGGGCTTGATGATGGGCAGCACGATCTCCAGGAACGTGCGGGTCTCGCCGGCGCCGTCGATGCGGGCCGCTTCCAGGAGGGACTCGGGGATGGTCTCCGAGAACTGCTTCATCAGGAACACGCCGAAGGGCCAGCCCACGGTGGGCAGGATGACGGCCCA